>Ga0256839_1000047_pt1 | contig 141778 bp, 139 predicted proteins | sample 354166metaG_FD_185968 | JGI IMG/M metagenome (GOLD analysis project Ga0256839, IMG submission 185968) | Hydrothermal vent microbial communities from Mid Atlantic Ridge, Atlantic Ocean - 354-166 | ecosystem: Environmental > Aquatic > Marine > Hydrothermal vents | place: Atlantic Ocean: Mid...
TAGGCCACCGGCGGCTGGTTGCCGAAGCCCTCTCGCGCCAGCCGCTTCAGCACTTCGTAGGCGCCCAGCGCCCGGTGCTCCTCGAGCAGGATTTCCAGCGCCCGGCGGCGCACCGGGGTCAGGCGCAGCCCGGACCGCGCGGCCAGCGCCTCGGCCCGCGCCATGACATCGCCCCGGCAGCGCCTGTGATCATGCCGTGCAAAAGCCCTTGCCATCCGTCGCCCCCGCCTGCCTCTTGCTCCGGAGAAGAATGTTATGTTATACTATAACGGAATTTCCCCGGAAGCAAGAAACCCCGATGCGCCTGATCCTGTCCGCCCTGCTCTGCCTCTGGCCGGCCAGCGCCGCAGCAGATCCGCCGCGCGTCCTGGCCGACATCGGCCCGGTTCACGCGCTCGTCGCCTCGGTCACCGGCCAGAACACCGTACCCGGGCTTCTGGTCGCCGGCGGCTCCGACCCGCACCAGATGCAGCTGCGCCCCTCCCAGGCGCGGGCGCTGGCGCGGGCCGATATCGTCTTCTGGGTTGGCCCAGCGCTGGCCCCGTGGCTGGAAGCACCGCTCGAGACCCTGGCGCCGGGGGCGCGGCGCATTGCCCTGCTCGACCAGCTGCCCGCCCCCCGCCGCGGCGCCGACGCCAGCCCCGATCCCCATGCCTGGCTGGATCCGCGCAACGCCGCCGTCTGGCTTGACGCGATTGCCGAAACCCTCGCCGGAGCAGACCCGGAAAACGCCTCCACCTACCGTGCGAACGCAACCGCCGGCCGGCAGGACATGCTGGCTCTGGAAGCAGAGCTGCGCGCGCTTCTGGCGCCGGCGCGGGGCAGGCGTTTCGTTACCTGGCATGGCGCCTTCGGCTATTTCGCCGAAGCGTTCGGACTCGAGGTGGCCGCCACGGTAACGGACACCGATGCCGTCCCGCCCGGCCCGGCCCGGCTGCGGGAGATCCGCGCACTGCTCGGCTCCGGCGATATCGACTGCCTCGTTCTGGAACCGGAAACGCACCGGGCGCTGGCCGAAAGCCTGACCCGGGGCACCCGGGTCAGACGCGTCACGCTCGACCCTCTGGGCCGGGACCTGCCGGCCGGCCCGGACCTGCTCGCCGCGCTGCTGCGCCGGATCGCCGCCGGCCTTGCCGAATGCGCCTCCGGGCGGGGGCCGGGCCGGCAGGACGGGCTCAGCCTTCCGTCGCCGCCCTGAACCAGGCCGCGATCGCCGCCCGCTCCTCCGCCTCGATGAAGGAGACGTTCGCCGGCGGCATGGCAGTGCTCAGCCCGGCCTGCAGATAGATCTGCCGCGCCTGGCGGGCGACGTCCTCGGGGGTTTCCAGAACGACCCCCTTCGGCGGCCACTGCATGCCTTCCCAGCCCGGTTCGGCGGCGTGGCACATGGAGCAGCGCCCCAGCACGATGTCGGTGACTTCCTCGAAACCCTCGGCCCGGGCGAAGCGCATCGCCTGCGGCCCCAGCCTCGCCTCGTCCTCGCCGCCGCGCTGGAACATCGGGGCGGTGGACAGCCACATGATGGCGATGAACAGCAGCGCGGTGGCCGCCCAGGTCCACCAGGGGCGGCCCTTGCGGGCGTGCATGGTGTTGAAGAAATGCCGGATCGTCACCCCCATCAGGAACACCAGCGATGCGATCAGCCAGTTGTATTCGCTGGCAAAGGCCAGCGGGTAGTGGTTCGACAGCATCAGGAAGATCACCGGCAGCGTCAGATAGTTGTTATGCGTCGAGCGCTGCTTGGCGATACGCCCGTATTTCGCATCCGGCACCCGCCCGGCGATCAGGTCGGCAACCACGATCTTCTGGTTCGGGATGATGATGAAGAACACGTTCGCCGTCATGATCGTGGCGGTGAACGCGCCCAGGTGCAACAGCGCCGCACGGCCCGAAAACACCTGCGTGTAGCCCCAGGCCATCGCCACAAGGATGACGTAGAGCAGCAGCATAAGCCGGGTGTTGTCCTCGCCGAAGCGCGACTTGCAGATCCGGTCATAGACCAGCCAGCCAAAGCCCAGAGAGCCGAGCGAGACCAGCACCGCCTGCCAGAGCGCGATGTCGGCCACCGCCGGATCCACGAGGTAGAGCTCACCCCCCAGGTAATAGACGAGGATCAGCAGGGCGAAGCCGCTCAGCCAGGTGGAATAGCTTTCCCACTTGAACCAGATCAGATCGGAGGGCATCTGCGCCGGCGCCACCAGGTATTTCTGCACGTGGTAGAAGCCGCCCCCATGCACCTGCCATTCCTCGCCATCGGCGCCGCTTGCCAGGTTGCGGTCTCGATGCAGCCCCAGATCGAGCGCGATGAAATAGAAGGACGAGCCGATCCAGGCGATCGCGGTGATCACATGCACCCAGCGCACGGCAAACTCCAGCCAGGCCCCCATTGCCGCCAGATCATACATCGCATCCTCCGTTTCCGTTGCCCCGGCAGGGACTATACCGGCCGCCATTTTTTCGTGTATCATGCAAATCCAGACAGACTTTCATGGGTTCCCGCACAATCATGGCCTATGTCCGAAACCTGCGCATGTTCGTCCGGGTCTACGAACTTGGCTCCATGAGCGCCGCCGCGCGCGATCAGCGCACCTCTCCTGCCGTCGCCTCCGCCCGGATCGCAGACCTGGAGCGCCACCTCGGGGTGCGCCTGTTCAACCGCACCACCCGCACCCTCAAGCCGACCGAGAACGGCACGCTGTTCTACAAGGGTGCCTGCCGGATTCTCGACGCCATCGCAGAGGCCGAAGCCGCCGTCGCTACCGCCGGGCGCCTCCCCCGGGGCACGCTCTTCGTTGCCGCGCCGCTGGGAATCGGACGCCGCTTCATCGCCCCGGCGGTGCCGCTGTTCAAGGATGCCTACCCGGAAATTGACGTGCGGCTCCGCCTGTCCGACCGGCAGATCGACATCACCGCCGAAGGGCTCGACATGGCCTTCCATCTCGGGCTGCTCGAAGACAGCACGCTGAAGGTGCGCGTGATCGCCGACTGCCCGCGCGTGCTGTGCGCCGCGCCAGGCTACATCGCCCGGCGCGGCATGCCTGCCGACGGCATCGCGCTGCTGCGCGAGCGGCATGACTGCCTGCTCCTGCGCTTTCCCGGCGCGCGCGAATTCCGCTGGACGCTGCAGACCCCGGACGGCCCGCGCAGGTTCGCCGTCACCGGCCCCTTCGAAAGCGACGACGGCGACGTGCTCACCGCCTGGGCCCTGGCCGGGCGCGGCATCGTCATGAAACCCGAATTCGAGATCGCCGAGCATCTGGCAAGCGGCGCCCTGGTTCCGGTTGCCACCGACACCCCCCCGGTGCCGGTACAGCTGGCCTGCCTGACCCAGCATCGCCGCCTGAAGGATCCGAAGGTGCAGCTGTTCACCGACTTCATGATCGCCCATATCAAGGGGCATCTGGCAGCGCCCGACCCCGACCGGGACCGCCAGCGGACAGACGAAAGCGGGCGGGCGCTCCGCACGCCCGCCCGCGCCGACGATCCGGCAGGTGCCGGCACCGCCGCCGGCCCGGCACCCCGGCCGCGCTAGCCGTCCAGATCCTCCGGCAGCACCAGATTCAGCACGATGGCGATCGCTGCCGCGGGAAGCAGGCCCGAGGTCAGCAGGATCCGGGCCGTTCTGCCGGTGTGCTGCAGCGCTTCGGGCACCAGTTGCAGCCCGAGCCCGATCGAAAGCGCGGTGGCGAAGATCACCATGTTGCGCCGGTTCCAGGTGACATCGGACAGCATGTTCACGCCGGCGGCTGCCACCATGCCGAACATGATGATGACCCCGCCGCCCAGCACGTTGATCGGGATGGTATTGATCACCGCCCCGACCTTGGGCACGAGCCCCGCGGCGATCAGGAACAGCGCGCCGATGGTGACGACATGGCGGCTCATCACCCCGGTCATCGCCACCAGCCCGACGTTCTGGCTGAACGAGGTGTTCGGCAGCCCGCCGAAGACGCCGGCCACCGCGGTGCCCAGACCGTCGGCGAAGGTGGCGCCCTGGATTTCCTTGTCGGTGGCTTCGCGCCCGGCGCCGCCCTTGGTGATGCCCGAGACGTCGCCCACGGTCTCGATGGCCGAGACGATGGCCATCAGGCACATGCCGATGACGATCGCCCAGTTCAGCTCGAAGCCGTATTTGAAAGGCTGCGGCAGGGCGAAGGCGGCGGCCTTGCCGACATTGGCAAAGCTCACCTGCCCCATGATCAGCGCCACCACGTAGCCGGCGACCAGCCCCAGCAGCACCGCGGCAACCGTCAGGAACCCGCGCGCGAAGAACTTGATCGCCAGGGTCACGGCGATCACCACCAGCGCCGGAAACCACATGGCGAGCGTGCCGAATTCAGGCTTGCCGATCTTGGGCACCCCGCCGGCGGCATACTGGATGCCGACCTTGATCAGCGACAGCCCGATCATCAGCACGATCAGCCCGGTCACCAGCGGCGGCAGGGCGAAGCGGAACCGGCCGACGAAGAAGCCGAGGCAGAAATGGAAGATGCCGCCGAGCATCACCCCGGTCATCAGCCCGGCGAGCCCGGCCGTCTGCAGCCCGGCCACCGCCGGGATCATCACCGGCAGGAAGGCGAAACTTGTCCCCTGCACGATCGGCAGGCGCGCCCCGACCGGGCCAAGCCCGATGGTCTGAAAGAGCGTCGCCACGCCGGCGAAGAACATCGACATCTGGATCATGTAGCGCATGTCCGGGAAGCCGAGCGCCCCCTGGTCCGAGCCGAAGCCGATACCGGCGGCGCCGGCCACGATGATGGCGGGGGTCACGTTGCTGGCGAACATCGCCAGCACATGTTGCAGGCCAAGTGGCACGGCCTTGCCCAGGGGGGGCATGTAGTTGGGATCGCGGAGTTGCTCCGGCGTTCCGATTGATGCGTCCGTCATGACTGTCTCTCCTGTTCGACTGTGAGTGAATTCACCCGCCCCTCTTCTTCGCGGGGGGCGTGGCGTCAGGTTGTGATCTGGTAGGCTGTCCTGAAACGATGCTCCTGCAGGTTGGGGGTATCGCCGATCCGGTCGATGACCGCGAAGATACCGGGGGGATGAAGCGGGCTGAGCACGCCGTGCCATGTGCCGCGGTGAAGGTTGATGCCCTGATACGGGGCCGTGAGAAACGCGCGCGGGGTGCCGGGGGTGCCGCCCCGATCGGGGGCGACCACCACGAGGAAGGGGTGTGCGTCCATCGGGATGAAGGCCTGGGAGCCGTCGGGGTGGCGCTCGACCATGGAAAGGGTGAGCGGCAGGCTGCGGGGTTCGGCCCGGAAGATCGAGATGCCGGGGCGCCCGCCGGGGCCGAAGTCGAGGCGGGCGCGGTCGTGGAAGCGGGCGCAGAGGCCTTCGTTGATCATCCTGTCGGGCGTGCCGGTGGCTTCGAGCACGTCGCCGAAGGGGACGAAGGCGGCGGCCGTCAGGGGCTCGGGGCGGATCGTGGTCATGGAGCGCGCCGGGGGCGCTGCCCCCGGACCCCCGGAGTATTTTCGGCAAGATGAAGCATCATCGGGCGAGTTTCAGTTTCGGGTGGCGGTTGATGTCCTTGTAGAGCAGGTAGCGGAAGGGTTCGCTGCCGGTGGCCTCGCAGGCTTGCGGGCAGAAGGCGCGCAGCCAGAGGAAGTCGCCGGGGCCGACCTCGACCCAGTCGGTGTTGAGCAGGTAGCGCGCGGTGCCCTGCAGGATGTAGAGCCCGTGTTCCATGACATGGGTTTCGGCGAAGGGGATCACGCCGCCGGGCTGGAAGGTGACGATGTTCACCTGCATGTCGTGGCGCAGGTCGGCGGCGTCGGTGAAACGGGTGGTGGCCCATTTGTCGGTGCCGGGCATGGGTTCGTCGGGCACGGCATCGTCATGGGTGACGAGCGGCGGCGGCGGGGCGAGGCCCGGCACGGGTTCATACGCCTTGCGGATCCAGTGGAAGGTGGCGGTTTGCGCGCTGGTGTTGGCGATCGACCAGTTCTCGCCCGGCGGGATGTAGGCGAAGCTGCCGGGGGTGAGCGCGTGCTCGGTGCCGGCGAGCGTCAGCGCCGGGGTGCCGTCGGTGACAAAGAGCACGGCCTCGGCGCTCGGGTCGGGTTCGGGTTCGCTTGAGCCGCCGCCCGGCGCGATTTCCACGATCAGCTGGGCGAAGGTTTCGGCGAAACCGGTCATCGGGCGGGCCAGCACCCAGGCGCGGGCGTCGTTCCAGCCCGGAAGGTTCGAGGTGACGATATCGGTCATCGTGGCGGCCGGGATCACCGCGTAGGAGGGCGTGAAGGTGGCCGGGGCGTAGAGGCGTTCGGACTGTCCCGGCAGGCCGCCTTTCGGGGTGTGGTAGCGCCTCATGGCAGGCGCTCCTTCAGCCGGTGCCAGGCGATGCGCTCGACCTGGCGGCAGGCCTCGGCAAATTCGCGGTCGCGGCCGTTTTCGAGGCGGGCCCTGAAGGCTTCGAGGATCGCCGGCTTGTCGTGGTCCTTGACCGCGATGATGAAAGGGAAGCCGAATTTTTCCGTGTAGCGCGCGTTCAACTCGCTGAAGGCGGCGCGTTCCTGGTCGGTCAGCGCGTCCAGCCCGGCGGAAGCCTGTTCGGCGGTGCTGTCGGCGGTGAGCTTTTTCGCCGCCGCGAGCTTGCCCGCCAGGTCCGGGTGGGCGGTGAGCACCGCAAGGCGCTCCTTTTCGGATGCCGCACGGAAGGCGCGGCACAGGGCGTTGTGCACGCCGGCGGCGCAGTCATGGGCCGGGCCGAGTTCGAGCCGGTGGGCGCGTTCGGCCACCCAGGGGGAATGTTCGAAGACGGAGCCGAAAGCCTCGACAAAGCGTTCGCGGCTCATCTCCGAGGGGCGTTCGAAGGCTTGCGGCGGGTGGTGTTCGGCCCAGTGCCGGGCGATGTCGATGCGGCGGGGAAACCACACGGCTTCGTGGCCCTGGGCGTAGTCGATGAAGCGCTTGAGCGCCGCGGCACGGCCGGGCCGGCCGATCAGCCGGCAGTGCAGGCCGACGCTCATCATCCGCCCGCCCTCGGCATAGAGCGTGTCGAAGGCGTCCTTCAGGTAGCTCAAGAACTGGTCGCCAGAGTTGAAGCCCTGGGGCGTGGCAAAGCGCATGTCGTTGGTGTCCAGCGTGTAGGGGATGATCAGCTGGTCGCGGGAGCCGATGCGTTTCCAGTAGGGCAGGTCGTCGTCGTAGGCGTCCGAGACATATTCGAACCCGCCCTCCTCGGCCACGAGGCGCACGGTGTTCATCGAGCAGCGCCCGAGATACCAGCCGCGCGGGCGTTCCCCGGTGACTTCCGCGTGCAGGCGGATGGCCTCGGCCATGTGCGCGCGCTCCACCTCTTCGGGGCAGTCGCGGTATTCGATCCACTTCAGCCCGTGGGTGGCGATTTCCCAGCCGGCCTCCTGCATCGCGGCCACCTGTTCCGGCGCGCGGGCAAGGGCGGTGGCGACGCCGTAGACGGTGACGGGGATGTTTGCGTCGGTGAAGATCCGGTGCAGCCGCCAGAAGCCGGCGCGGGCGCCGTATTCGTAGATCGACTCCATGTTCCAGTGGCGCATGCCCTCCCACGGGCTGGCGCCGACGATCTCCGAAAGGAAGGCCTCGGAGGCCGGATCTCCGTGCAGGATGTTGTTCTCGCCGCCCTCTTCGTAGTTGACGACGAACTGCACCGCCAGGCGTGCCCCTTCCGGCCACTTCGGGTCCGGAGGATTGGGGCCGTAGCCGCGCATGTCACGGGGGTAACGTTCTGCCATTGCCTCCTCACCGCTCGCCCCGAAGGTTCTTCCGGAAATCGTTCTGGAGCCGGACTGTTCCTGAATATGCGAAAACCCGGCGCAGATCTTCAAAAAGACACAGAAACAGTTGTTGTCCGGAGCGGATCTCGATTCCGGCGCCGATTGCGGGCATGCTCGGGCGCAGGAGCCGCAGGGAGGCTGCCGGGGCGTTCCCGAAGCAGGGGCCTGCGGGAGATTTCGGGAGGATACGCAGCCATGAGCCGGGGCTTTCTGACGACCCACGTCCTGGACACCGCGCGCGGCGTGCCGGCGGCGGGGATGCGGGTGGAGCTGTTGCGCATTGCGGCAACCCGCGAACCGCTCCGCGAGGCGGTGACCAACGCCGACGGGCGGACCGACACGCCTATGCTGCCGACATCGGAGTTCCGGGCCGGGGTCTACGAGCTGGTCTTTCACGTGGGTGCCTATCTGGAGGCCACCGGCGCTCCGGCGGAGCGCCCGCGCTTCCTGGACATGGTGCCGATCCGCTTCGGGATCAGCGACGAGACGGCCCACTATCACGTACCGCTGCTCGTCTCGCCCTTCGGCTATTCCACCTACCGGGGGAGCTAGCTCGGCGCGACGGGAGAGACCGGCACGGCGGCTGCGTCAACCTTCGTTAACCCTTTCTTCACCATCCGCGTGTTTCCCCTGAAGGCAGGAGGAAACCCTTGGTCGCACAGATCGACAGACGATTCATCCAGGCCCGGCCGGCCAAGCTCTGGCCGCGGCTGCTCGCCTATGCGCTGTTCGAGGGCCGCCCGCTCACCACCCGCGGCCGCTGGATCAACCCGCTGGTCCTGGCCGGCTACCGCCTGTGGGGCGCGCTGCCGCAACGGCGCGCGGCAACGGATCCGATCTTCATCCTCGGCCTCGGGCGGACCGGCACCACCGTGCTCGGCACCATCCTGGCGCTGCATCGCGACCTCGGCTATCTGAACGAGCCCAAGGCCCTGTGGCACGCCGCCCTGGGCGATGACGACCTGATCGGTTCCTACTCCGCCCGGCCCGGTCGCTACCGGATGGGGCGGCACGATGCCGACAGCGGCAAGCTGCGCCGGCTGCGCCGCTACCACGGGGCCTATCTGCGCCTTGCCGGGTGCCGGCGGGTGGTGGACAAATACCCCGAACTGCTGTTCCGTACCGGGCTGCTCGAAGCCGTCTTCCCCGAAGCCCGCCTGATCATCCTGATCCGCAACGGGAACGACACCTGCCAGTCGATCGAGCAATGGTCGGCCCGCAACGCCGCCGGCGCCGACGACTGGTGGGGACGGGACCGGCGCAAGTGGCGGATCATGCTGGAAGAGCTCGTGGCGCCGGATCCGTATTTCGCCCGGGCGCTGACGGCGATCCGCCGCTTCGAACGGCACCGCGACATGGCCGCGCTGGAATGGATCGTGACCATGCGCGAGGCACTCCGGCTGCGCGCGTCCGCCACCCGGGGGCTGTTCTTCCTGCGCTACGAGGATCTCGCCCGAAAACCGCGGGAGCAGCTTGCGGCACTGTTCGACTTCTGCGCCCTGGAGCGGGACGAAACCGTGCTCGACTACGCCGCCGCCGTGCTGCGCCCGCGCCCGCCCTATCCGGCGATCGAGCTGCACCCGGCGCTGCAGCCGCTGTTCGACGAGACCATGCGCACGCTCGGCTACCGCCCCTCGGAGCCGGCATGAGGATCCTGCAGGTTAGCCACCGCAACTACATCGCCGGAGGCTCGGATGCCGTCTTCCTGGCCACCTGCCGGCTGCTGCGCGAAGCCGGGCACGAGGTCATCCCCTTCTGCATCGACCTGCCGGAAAACCGGCCCAGCCGCTGGTCGGCCCATTTTCCGAAGGCCGCCGACACCGCCCGGGCGCCCCTGCGCGACGGGTTGCGCTATTTCTACAACCGCGAGGCACGCATCAGGCTGGAACGGCTGCTCGAACAGGCCGGGCCGCTGGATGTGGCGCATCTGCATATCTACCACGGCAAGCAGACGCCGGCGATCCTGTCGCCGCTGCGCCGGCGTGGCATTCCCGTGGTGCACACGCTGCATGAATACAAGCTCGCCTGCCCGGTCTATACCCTGGAACGCGCCGGCCGCCCCTGCGAGGCCTGCGTTTCCGGCTCGGCGCTGAACTGCCTGCGCTACCGCTGCAAGGACGGCTCGCTGCTGCGCTCGGCGGTCATGCTGGCCGAAATGGCCAGCGCCCGCCTGCTGGGCGACGTGCGGCTCGTGGACCGTTTCATCTGCGTGAGCGACTTCCAGCGTCGGCTGATGGCCCGCGCCGGGCTGCCGGCGGAAAAGCTGCGCAGGCTGCACAACTTCCTGCCCGAACCCGCCGGCGCCGCCCCGGCGGGCCACGACGGATACTACCTGTATTTCGGCCGGATCGAGGCTCTCAAGGGCATCGAAACCCTGCTCGATGCCTTTGCCGACGGCCGGCGCCGGCTCGTCATCGCCGGCGATGGCAGCTGGAGCGCCCGGCTGCGCGCCCGCATCGCCGGGCAACCCTGGGTGGACTACCGGGGTTTCCAGGGGGGTGGCGCCCTGCGGCGGCTGATCGGGCGCGCCAGGGCGGTGATCCTGCCCTCGGAATGGTACGAGAACTGTCCGATGAGCCTGATCGAGGCGAAGGCGCTGGGCCGGCCGGTAATCGGCGCCGACATCGGCGGAATCCCCGAGCTGGTGCGCGACGGCATCGACGGGGCCCTGTTCGCCCCGGGCGACCCCTTCGCCCTGCGCCGCGCCATGGAACGGCTGGAGGCCGCTGGGCACGAGGCCCTGTCCGAGGCCGCCTTCGCCGATGCCGCCGCCCGCTTCGGCCCGCAGCGCCACCTGGCCGCGCTGATGGGGATCTATGCCGAGGCCGGGGCACGCACCCGCCCGCTGCCGGCCCGGGCCCCGGCCCGGGTCGGGGCGGGCTGACCCGCCGCCGCCGCGCCGGCCGGCACCGAGTTGCATTGCCCCCTTCGCGCGGCCATATACTGGCGCAGCTTTCAGTGCGGAGTCGTCGATGAACAACTATCTCGAATTCGAGAAGCCCCTGGCCGAAATCGAAGGCAAGGCGGAAGAGCTGCGCGCGCTGGCGCGGGCGAACGAAGAGATGGATGTGGAAAAGGAGGCCGCGGCGCTGGATCGCAAGGCCGAGGCCCTGCTGCGCGACCTTTACGCGAATCTGTCCCCCTGGCGCAAATGCCAGGTCGCCCGCCACCCGGACCGGCCCCACTGCAAGGACTACATCGATGCCCTGTTCACCGAATTCACCTCACTCGCCGGCGACCGCAACTTTGCCGACGACCTGGCGGTTATGGGCGGGCTGGCCCGCTTCGACGGCACCCCGGTGATGGTGATCGGCCACGAAAAGGGGCACAATACCAGAACCCGGATCGAGCGCAACTTCGGCATGGCCCGCCCCGAGGGCTACCGCAAGGCGATCCGGCTGATGGGGCTGGCGGACCGTTTCGGCCTGCCGATCATCTCGCTGGTCGATACCGTGGGTGCCTACCCCGGCAAGGGCGCCGAGGAACGCGGCCAGTCCGAGGCAATCGCGCGCTCCACCGAAAAATGCCTGCAGGTGAAGGTGCCGCTGATCTCGATCATCATCGGCGAGGGCGGCTCGGGCGGCGCGGTGGCCTTTGCCACGGCGAACCGGGTCGCGATGCTCGAACATTCCGTCTACACCGTGATCAGCCCCGAAGGCTGCGCCTCGATCCTGTGGAAGGATGCCGAGAAGATGCGCGAGGCGGCCGAGGCGCTGCGTCTGACCGCCCAGGATCTGGAACGGCTCGGGGTGGCCGACATGGTGATCCCCGAACCCCTGGGCGGCGCCCAGCGCGACCGCGAGGCGACCATCCGCGCGGTCGGTGCGGCGATCGGCAGGATGCTGAAGGAGCTGCAGAAGAAGAAGCCCGAACAGCTGCTCAGGGAGCGGCGGCAGAAATATCTCGACATCGGCGCGGCCGGGCTTGCCGCCTGAGCCGCCCCCACCAGGAGCCACGGCATGGATCTGCTCGAAACCGTTGCCGACCAGCTGGCCCGCAAGGCCCTCGAGCTGCCCGGAACGGCCGATGACAACACGCTGATCAACCAGATGGCCGAGGCAATGGGCGCCTCGTCGAGCACCCTGCAGGAGGCCTTCCTGACCGCGGTGCGCATCCGCCGCGCCGAGGCCCGGGCCGAACGGGCGCTGGAGGCCTACCGGCGCCGGCAGAACCTCTGAAGAACGGCCTGAGGGCCGCCCGGAGCGGCCGGCGCGGGGGAGAGTGCGTGCGGGCGCGAGACCGGGGCGCGGGGGGCGCGGCCGGCCCCCGCCCGCTCAACCCGGGCGGTGGAATCCGGCCTCGGCCATCAGCCGGTCGGAATTGCGCTCGATCGCCTCTTCGAGTTCGACCATGAAGCGCTCACGCGGCTTGCCGGCCGGGATCCGGGGCAGGAATTCGACCACCGCCAGCCCCGGCTTGCGGTAGATTCCGTGGCGCGGCCAGAACACGCCCACATTGGTCGCCGCGGGCACGCAATCTTCTTCCAGCTCCTCATACAGGACGGCAGTGCCGATCTTGTAGGGGCGGTAGGCACCGGCCGCCACCCGCGTGCCCTGCGGATAGATGATCAGCTGCCCCGGATCGTGCAGGTTGCGCCTGACCCCCTCCTTCATCTGGGCGATCGCCTGGGCCCGCTTGCCCCGGTCAACCGGCACGCAGCCGATACGCATCGCATACCACCCCAGGATCGGCGCCCATTTCAGCTGCTTCTTCATGATGAACTTCGGGCGCGGGCAGGCGCTGACGATGATGATGATGTCGAAGAAGCTCTGGTGCTTCGCCGCCACGATCACCTCGTCGGTGGGAACCTCGCCGCGCACCTCCGAACGCAGCCCCACCATCCAGGCCGCCGACCAGCGCACATAGCGGCAGTAGCTGCGCACCGCCCGCACCGCCCAGTCGCGGGAAAGGACCGCAAGCGGGGTGAAGAAGATCGCCATCAACGGCATGGCGGCATACATCTGCAGGATGAACAGCACCGAGCGCAACCACTGCAGCGCTTCCTTCGTCCGCATCACGTGATCCCCCTGAGCGCCCGCAGGGCCGCCAGCCGGGTGGCCAGGAAGGCCACCAGGGCGGAAACCGGCGGAATCAGCAGATACCAGAACCATTCCGCGCCCTGCGGCTGCAGCCCGGTCAGGAAGCCGCCGCCCCCGGGGCCCGGCAGCAGCAGCACCGCGCTCATGCCCAGAAGGGTTCCCAGCAGCGCGCCCCCCAGCGTGCGCAGGGTGAAGCGATGCACGAAGGCCCGGATGATATAGGAATCCCGCGCCCCGATCAGCCGCAGCACGCGGATCACCTCGCGGTTGGCCGCCAGCGCCGAATCCGCGGCCAGCGTGATCATCGCCCCGGTCGCGGCCGCGATCAGCAGTGCCGAGACCAGCCCGAGCATCCGCAACCGCGCTGCCGCTGCGACAAGCGGCTGCCGCCAACGGCTGTGATCGTCCAGCACCGCCCCCGGCGCCTCGGCCTGCAGCCGCAACCGCAGCCCGGTGGCGTCAAACCCCTCGGCACTCTCGATGATTTCGACCAGCTGCGGCACGGGCAGGCTCTCCAGCGACAGCCCCGGCCCCAGCCACGGCTCCAGCAGGGCCTGCTCGTCGGCAGCGCTCAGCACCCGCACCCGGGCCACTCCCGGCGTGGCCTCCAACACCCGGACAACCGCCTCGGTCTGGGCTTCCATCTGCCCGGCAGGCGCCGAAATGCGCACCGTCGCCGTCCGTGCAAGCTCCGAGGACCAGCGCTCCGCCAGCCGCCCCGCCGCCAGCGAAAGCGCCAGGGCGAACACCGCCAGAAAGGCCATCGCCGCGGCCGTGAACTGGGTCAGCCGCGCGGTAAAGCCCGACGGCGGAACGACCCGGTCGGCGGCGCCCTTCAGCCGCCTGCCCCCGGTCATTGCCGCTGCCGCCCTCACAGCTCGGCTCCGGCGGCCTGCAACCGGCGATCGCGAATGCGCAGCACCCGGGCCGAAACCCGGGCCTTGGCCGCCCTGATCAGGTTCAGGTCATGGGTGGCGATCAGCACCGCCCTTCCCATCCGGTTCAGTTCGATCAGCAGTTCCAGCAGCCGCTCCGACATCTCCCAGTCGATGTTGCCCGTCGGTTCATCGGCGATGATCACCTCGGGCGACATGATCACCGCGCGCGCCAGCGCCGCACGCTGGCGTTCCCCGCCCGAAAGCTCTGGCGGCAGGGCCTGCGCCCGCGCGCTCAGGCCGACCCAGGCGAGCAGCGCCTCGAGGTTCTCCGGCTCCGGCCTGCGCGCCGCCACCTCCAGCGGCAGGGCGATGTTCTCGATCACCGGCAGATGGTCGAGAAACCGGCAGTCCTGATGCACGACCCCGATCCGCCGCCGGGCAGCGGCGATGTCGTCGCGGCTCATCGCGCCCACCTCGCGGCCGAAAACCGAAATCCGCCCGCCCGAGGGCATCAGATCCATGTAGCACAGCCGCAGGAGTGTCGTCTTGCCCGCCCCCGACGGGCCGGTCAGGAAGTGGAACGAGCCCGGGCCGATCTCCATGGAAATACGCGAAAACAGCTCGCCGCCGTCATATCCGTAGGAAATATCCGTCAGTTCGATCACGCCGCGCCCGCCCTCCTGCCTGCCGCGACAGTTTTGCCTCAACCGCCGGGGCGTTTCAATCGCCGCCGCGCAAAAGCTTGGATTGTCGATGCGCCTTTGCTAATAACGCGAAAAACGTCGCCAGCCTCCGGAACGGGCCTCGGAACGGCTCCGGTCGGCGTGGGCGATCGACAAGGCGGTTTCGAGGTAGGCAGTATGCGTTTGATTTGTCCCAATTGCGGTGCGCAATATGAAGTCGATCCGGATGTGATCCCCGAGGCCGGTCGCGATGTTCAGTGCTCGAACTGCGGCCACGGGTGGTTCCAGCGCCACGAGCGGAGCATGGAGCCCGGCGCCGACGGGCAGGGCGAGGCCCCGGCGGCGGGGTCGGAAACGCCGGGATCGGGAACGCCGGGGTCGGAGGCATCCGGCACGGCCGGCGCGGCTGCGGAGGCCGGGCCTGCGACCCGTCCGCCGGAACCGCAGGCGCAACCCTCTCCCGCCGGGGCAGGCACCGGGGCAGACTCCGGAACCGAGGCAGCCAAAGGGACCGAAGCAGCCAAAGGGGCCGAGGCAGCCAGACCCGCCGCCGCGGCGGCCGCCGAGGCGCCCCGCTCCGATGCCTCTGCGCAACAGCACCGGAGCCGGCTTGACGCCGAAGTCGCAAACATCCTGCGCGAGGAGGCGGAACGCGAAAGGCGCGTGCGCGAGGCCGAACGCGGCAGTCTCGAAACCCAGCCCGACCTGGGGCTGGAGCCGCCGGCCCAGGCTCCCGCCGCCCAGCCCTCCGCCCCGGCCGAGCATGTCGCCCGCCTCGCCCCCGAACCCGAGGAAGCCTCCGGCCTGCCGGGAACAGAGGCTGCCCGGAGCGCGCTCCTGCCCGACATCGAAGAGATCAACTCCACCCTCGATGCCGGCGACCAGCCGGAGGCCTCCCCGGAAACGAGCCGCCGGATCGGGTTCCGGCGCGGCTTTCTCGGCGCGGTGGTGCTGTTTCTCCTGCTGGCGCTGATCTACCTGCTCGCCCCGCGACTTGCAGAGGCGGTGCCGGCGGCAGCCGCGCCCCTCGAATCCTATGTCGCCTGGGTGGACCGGCTGCGCGCCGGGGTGGACGATCTCATGCTGCAGGCGGTGGAACGGCTCACCGGCCTTCTGGAACGAATGAACGCAGAAGCGCCGGGCTGACGCAACCGGCGGGCAGCGGGCGCAGGCGCCGCAGGGGGTGACGGCACCGCAGGAAGCTCAGAACCGCTCGAGCAGGCGCCGCAGATAGTCCAGCTCGATCTTCGGGCGCGACGGATCGGCGGAACGGCGGCGGATCTCCTCCAGAAGCTCCCGGGCGCGACGGCGGATCTCCTCTCCCCGAAGCAGCTGCTCGTCGGTGCCGATCCGCCCGGCGGCACCGGCATTGCGCCCCAGCGGATCGCGCAGGGCATTTCCGGTGGCGCGCCCCGCCGCCTGGCCCTGCCGCCCGGCCTGTCCGGGAGGCTGGCCGGCCAGCTGATCGGCCAGGGAACGGATGCCTTCGCGCAACGCCTCCAGCGCTTCGGCCTGCCGGTCCAGGGCGCCGGGAAGGTCGCCCTCGCGCAGGGCTTGTTCGGCGCCTTCCATCGCCTCCTCGGCCCGGCCGAACGCCTCGCCTGCCCGGTTCTGGCCAGCCGCGCCCCCGCCCGGCAGCTCGCGCGCCTGTTCTTCGAGCCGGCGGCGCAACTCCCGCTGACGCTCCGCCAGCCCGCGTGCGGCCTCGCCGCCCGGTGCGCCGCCGTCGTCCCGCAGCCCCGGCGCCGCACCACCGCCTTCCGGCGCACCGGGGCCGGTCGGAGCGCCCATGTCCCCTTCTCTCTCCGCCGGCGGCACCCCTTCGCCTTCACCCGGCCCCGGCGAACGGCCGGCATCACCCGGCCCCCGGACACCCCGCCGCCCGTCTTCGCCCTGCCCGTCTTCGCCCTGCCCGCCATCACTGCGGGCGCCGTCGTCACCGAAACGGCGCTGCAGGTCGTAGAATGTCTCGTCGCTCAGCCCCTGCTGCTCGCGCAGCGTTTCCGCAAACCCTTCGAGCGCCTGCTGCCCCGATTCCCGGCCGCCCGACCCCTCGGTGACCCGCATGTTCTCCATCATCTCGTTCAGCTGCTCCAGGAGATCCTGCGCCTCGCGCATCCGGCCCTGTTCCATCAGTTCCTGCAGCCGGTCCATGAGCTGGCGGAGCTGCTCGTCGGTGATGATCTGCATTCCGTCACCGCCGTCGGCCAGTTCGTCCTGCCGGCCCCGCTGCTCCTGGGCGAGCTGCTCCATGTACTCGCGCATGGCCTCGCGCAACTCGTCCATGAGCCGGGCGATCTCTTCGTCGTTCGCACCGTCGCGCATGGCCTGGCGCAGGCGCTCCTGCGCCTCGCGCAGCCGGGCCCGGGCATCGGCAAGATCGCCCTCCTCGATATCCAGGGCGATGTCCCAGAGCGCCCGGGCCACCTCGTCGCGCCGCGCGGCATCAAGCGTTCCGCCGCGCATGCCCGCTTCCAGGCGGCGGATTGCCACCCGCAGCTTCAGGTAGGCGGACGCCGAATCGAACAGCCCCTGCGGCCGGTGGCTGATCGCCCGCAGGATGCGGGCCACCCGCGGGCCGTTCGTGCGATTCCAGAGCAGATCGCGCCGCTGCTCGACGATGGCCGCGGCCAACGGATCGAAGAAGCGCCGCCCCGGCAGGACGGCCGCCAGCGGCTCCGAACTGCCGCGCTGGCCCAGCGCATCTTCCGCATACAGCGTCACCGTTACCGGAAGCCCTGCCCAGGGGTGGCGCTGGAGCCCCTCGACAAGGGTTTCCGTGAACTCCCGCCGGTCTCCGGTGAGGGGCATCGGCAACTCGAGCAGGATCGGGGGGCGCGATTCGGGAGGCGGACGCAGCCCGTGACGGCGCTGGAGTGCGCTCTGGTCGAGAACGATCTCGGCCCGGCCGGCGCGCACGCCGTAATCGTCGCGGGCGCTGAACGGCAGGCGCATCTCGCCATCGGCGCTGCGCTCGATCGGGCCGGCGACGGAGATTTCCGGCGCCCTGTCGGCGATGGCGACGATCTGCCAGCTCCGCCCGCCGGGGCCGTCGATCTGCAGCCGGCCCGAGCGCATGATCTCGAACTCCCGCTGCTCCGGAGCCCTGTCATCGCCCGCCCCATCGCCCGGCTCCCCGGCAGCGCCGGCAGGCCGCGCGCTGACCGTTTCGGACAGGACAACCGCCCCCTCCGCGCCGTAGAAGCGCAGGATCACGCGGCTGCCCCGGGGCAGTTCCAGGCTGCCGGCGGCAACCTCGGGAAGGTAGAGCGTCGGCAGGGAGGTATGCGGCGGCGGCCGCACCCAGCCTTCCCAGGCCGGCCCGAAAGCGACCCCGGCCACACTGCCCCCGCCCAGGGCCTCCGGCACCTCGGCAAGCCGCTCGGCGGAGCCGAACAGGAGCGCCATCACGAACCCCGTCAGCGCCACGTGGCGCAGCGCCCAGGTGTCGTGACGCGCCAGCTGCAACGCGGGGCGTGGGGCGCGGGCGCGCGCCGCCAGGCGGGCCATCCGCGCCACATGGGCTTCCCAGAGCGCGCGCGATGCCGGATCTTCCCGCCCGATCGCCTGCCGGTCCAGAAGGGCCCCGACCGGCTGCCCGGGGAGGGCGGCATCCAGGCGTGCCAGCGCCTCGGCGCGGCACGGCAGGCGGAACCGCCGCACTCCCGGCACCGCAAGCGCAGGCAGCAGCAGCAGAACCGCCCCCCCGGCCGGGCGCAGCATCTCCGGCCCCAGCCATTCATGCAGCCCGAACATCAACGCGCTCAGCACCGCCAGCAGCGCGGAAAGCGGAGCCCAGAAGGCTCGCGCGAAACGCTCGACGAACAGGCCGGCCCAACTCAGCCAGAGCTGCAGGCGCAGCCGGCGCAGGGCTGCCTCAGTGGTATCTTCCGCCTTTTTCATCCATCGCTTTCATCGGGCCCCGCCCGAGCGGTCGGGCCGCCGGCGCTCCTGGCGCGCTCAGAGCCATGCCGGCAGCCTATCGCGTCCGATCATCTCGTCATAGCCCGGACGCGGCCGGATGACGGCAAATTCATCCCCGCGGACCATGACTTCGGGAATCAGCGGGCGCGAATTGTATTCCGAGGCCATCACCGCACCATAGGCCCCGGCCGAGCGAAAGGCCACCAGATCGCCCGCCACCAGCGCCGGCAGCGGCCGGGCGCGGGCAAAGGTATCACCGGTTTCGCAGACCGGGCCGACCACGTCGTGCTCGTGCCGGGGCGCACCCGGCGCCGGCGCGACCACCGGGATGATGTCGTGATGCGCTTCATACAGCGCCGGGCGCACAAGATCGTTCATCGCCGCATCGAGGATCAGGAAACGGCGGTTCCCGCCCCGCTTCACATAAATCACCCGGGCAACCATGATCCCGGCGTTGCCGGCGATCAGCCGGCCCGGCTCGATCTCGATCTCGCAGCCCAGGTGCCCGACCGTGCGTTTGACCATCGCACCGTATTCGACCGGAAGCGGCGGCACGCTGTTGGAGCGCTCGTAGGGAATGCCCAACCCGCCGCCCAGGTCGAGCCGGCGGATGTCGTGGCCGTCGGCACGCAGCACGCCGGTCAGTTCGGCAAGCTTGCCATAGGCCTGCTCGAAGGGCGCCAACTCGGTCAGCTGGCTGCCGATATGCACGTCGATCCCGACCACCTCAAGCCCCGGCAAGCGGGCGGCCAGGGCATAGGCCTCGCGCGCCCGGGCCAGCGGGATGCCGAACTTGTTCTCCGCCTTTCCGGTGGCGATCTTCTCATGGGTGCGGGCATCCACATCCGGGTTGATGCGCAGCGCCACCGGCGCGATGCGCCCCAGCGATCGCGCCACCTCGTCCAGCGCCTCCATCTCGGGCTCGCTCTCGACATTGAACTGGCGGATGCCGCCCTCCAGCGCGACGCGCATCTCCTCGCGGGTCTTGCCGACCCCGGAAAACACGATCCGCTCTCCGGGCACGCCGGCGGCGCGCGCGCGCAGGTATTCGCCGGCCGAGACCACGTCCATCCCGGCGCCGAGATCACCCAGGTGCTTCAGCACCGCGACATTGGAATTCGCCTTCACCGCGAAGCAGACCAGATGCTCGGTGCCGGAAAGCGCCTCGTCGAACAGAGCGAAATGGCGGCTCAGCGTAGCGGTGGAGTAGCAGTAGAACGGCGTGCCGACCTCTTCCGCGATCCGGTGGACCGGCACCTCCTCGGCGTGCAGTTCGCCGTTCCTGTAGTCGAAGTGGTCCATCGCCGCTCTTCCATCCGCTCTGGCGGGCGGGCGGAAGCGCCCGGGCCGCGGTGGTGGTCTGCGGGCGCGCGGCGGCGTTCAGTTGCCGAAGCGCACCCCGATGCTCGTCTGGTTGAAGGGGCCGGTTCTCGAATTGTAGCCGATCGTGGTTTCGGCGCTGTAGCTGGGCTTCAGCGGTTCGCCATCCACACCGCAGGCGGCCAGAGCCAGCAGGACGAACAGCACGGGCATCGGACGTTTCATGACAGCTTCTCCTTCCAGCGGGCGATCTGGGCGCGCACGTTTTGCGGTGCGGTCCCGCCATAGGATGTGCGAGAGGCCACCGAATTCTCAACCCCCAGCACGCCGAAAACCGCATCGGTGATGCCCGGATGGGCTGATTGCATCTCCTCGAGCGACAGATCCGGCAGGTCGCAGCCCTTCGCCTCGGCCAGAGCCACCAGGGTGCCGGTGACGTGGTGGGCCTCGCGGAACGGCAGGTTCAGCTCGCGCACCAGCCAGTCGGCCAGGTCGGTGGCGGTGGAAAAACCGGTGGCCGCGGCCTCGCGAAGGGCCTCGCGGTTGGCGCTCATGTCGGCCACCATGCCTTCCATCGCGGCCAGCGCCAGCATCAGGTTGTCGGCGGCGTCGAAGACCTGCTCCTTGTCCTCCTGCATGTCCTTGGAGTAGGCCAAGGGCAGCCCCTTCATCACCATCATCAGCGCCACATTGGCCCCGAAGATGCGCCCGATCTTGGCCCGGATCAGTTCGGCGGCATCCGGGTTCTTCTTCTGCGGCATGATGGAGGAGCCGGTGGAGAAGCGGTCCGACAGGGTGACGAAGCGGAACTGCGCCGAGGACCAGATCACCAGCTCCTCGGCCAGGCGCGAAAGATGCATGGCGCAGATCGCGGCCGCGGAAAGGAACTCCAGCGCGAAGTCGCGGTCGCTGACCGCATCGAGCGAATTGGCCGCCGGGCGGTCGAAGCCCAGCGCGCGGGCCGTCATCTCGCGGTCGATGGGAAAGGAAGTGCCGGCCAGCGCCGCCGCGCCCAGGGGGCATTCGTTCAGCCGCGCCCGGGCGTCCTTGAAGCGGGAGATGTCGCGGCCGAACATTTCCACATAGGCCATCATGTGATGGCCCCAGGTCACCGGCTGGGCCACCTGAAGGTGGGTGAAGCCGGGCATCACCCAGTCGGCCCCGGTCTCGGCCTGGGCCAGCAGCGCGCCGATCAGCGCCCGCAGTCCGGCAACCGCGGCGTCGATCTGCTCGCGCACCCACAGCCTGAAATCGGTGGCCACCTGATCATTGCGCGAGCGCGCGGTGTGCAAGCGGCCGGCGGGCTCTCCGACAAGCTCCTTCAGCCGCGCCTCGACATTCATGTGAATGTCCTCCAGCTCGGCGGAGAACGGGAATTCCCCGGCCTCGATCTCTGACAAGACCGTGAGAAGGCCTTCCCTGATCGCCTCGGCATCCTTATCGGTAATGATGCCCGTGGCCGCCAGCATGGCGGCATGGGCGCGAGATCCGGCGATGTCCTGGGCATGGAGCCGCCTGTCGAAGCCGATCGAGGCGTTGATCGCCTCCATGATCGCATCGGGCCCGGCGGCGAAGCGCCCGCCCCACATTGCGTTGCGGGTCTTGTCGGTCATTGGCTCACCCGGGAGGTTCCTCATGCGCTGGTTTCGTCTCGCTGTCCTCTACACGGCCCTTGCCCTTGGTGCAAACGCTCCGGCCATCGGAGCAGAGGCCGATATCGCCGCGCTGGAGGCCCTGCGCGCGGGCACGATGAAGAAGCTGGTGTTCTCCGAACCGCGCGAGGTGGCGCAGCTTCCCTTCACCGATCCGCAGGGCAACGAATACCGGCTGGAGCAGTGGCGGGGCAAATACGTGCTGGTGAACTTCTGGGCCACATGGTGCGCCCCCTGCCGCAAGGAAATGCCGGGGCTGGAAGCGCTGCAGCGGGACTTCGGCGGCAAGCGCTTCGAGGTGCTGACCATCGCGACCACCCGCAATACCCTGCCGGCGATCCGGCGTCTCTTTGCCGAGACCGGAGTCAGCGCGCTGCCGATCCTGCTCGACGACGGATCGGCGCTGGCGCGGGCGATGGGCGTTCTCGGCCTGCCGACGACGGTGCTGCTCGACCCCGCGGGCCGCGAGATCGCCCGCCTGCGGGGCGATGCCGACTGGAACGGCGAAAGCGCCCGATCGATCGTGGCGCTGCTGGCCGGAGACGGGTAGGCGCCCGCTGCCCGCCCGCGCGCCTGCCGGGGAATGCCCGCGCCTGCTTCCGGCGCGCACCCCTGCACCCGGCACGCATCCCTTGCACCATCCCTTGCACCCGGCGCGGAATCGGGCATGGTCGGCCCGTGATCATGCAAGGCTCTTCATGCCCCGCCGCCTGCCGCTCCTGTTCATCCTGCTGACCGTGCTCGTCGATTCGGCGGGCATCGGCATGATCATGCCGGTGATGCCGGAGCTGCTCGAGGAAATCACCGCCCGGCCGCCGGCCGAGGCCGCGCTCTGGGGGGGTGCGCTGGCCACCGCCTTTGCGGTAATGCAGTTCCTGTTCGGGCCGCTGCTGGGAAATCTCTCCGACCGGTTCGGGCGGCGGCCGGTGCTGCTGGCCTCGATGTTCGTCGTCTTCCTCGACAACCTGCTCCTGGCGCTGGCCGGGTCGCTCGCGGTGCTTTTTGCGGCCCGGATCATCGGCGGCATCGCCTCTGCCACCCATGCCACCGCCTCGGCTGCCCTGGCCGACATGTCGGCACCGGAGGATAAGGCCGCGAATTTCGGCCTGGTCGGAGCGGCGGCGGGGGCGGGATTCGTGCTCGGGCCGCTGGCCGGGGGGCTGCTGGGCGCCCACGGCCCGCGGGCACCTTTCGTCGCGGCGGCCCTGCTGGCGCTGGGGAGCTTCCTCCTCGGCCTGATCGTGCTTCCTGAAACCGTGAACGCGCGCACCCGCCGCCCCTTCGAATGGCGCCATGCCAACCCGCTGGCCGGCATCCGCCGGATCGGCCGGCTGCGGGGGCTGGGGCGCTACCTGGCGGCGACCTTCATCGCCGCGGTGGCCTTTTTCGTCTACCCGGCGATCTGGGCCTTCTTCGCCACCGAGCGATTTGGCTGGGACAGCACGACGATCGGCTATTCGCTGGCGCTTTACGGGCTCTCCTACACGCTGGTGCAGGCGCTTGCCGTCCGGCCTCTGGTGGCCCGGCTGGGCGAGCGGCGGGCGGTGATCGCCGGGCTGGGGCTCGACACCCTGTTCTTCGTCTTTCTCGGAATGGTCGGCAACGGCGGCCTGGCGTTCCTGCTCACCCCTCTGGCCGCGCTCGGCTCGGTGGCCGGGCCGGCGCTCCAGGGGCTTCTGTCGCGCGCGCTGGGCGATGGCCGGCAGGGAGAGCTGCAGGGCGTGCTGATGAGCCTCAACGCGCTGGCCACGATCGTCGCACCGCTGCTGATGACCCAGACCTTCTGGTTCTTCACCGGCGGGGCGGCACCGCTCCATCTTCCCGGCGCGCCCTTCCTGCTGTCGGCAATGCTGACCCTGGGCTGCATCGGGCTGATCCTGTGCGACGGAACGGGCGGGGACAGCAGATCTTGATCCCGCCGCCCGACAGGCGCAGGCTGCACGGTGTGACGGGAACGGAGAACGGGGAAAGACCATGCAGCGAATCAGGGCCGCCGTCTGCCACGAATTCGGAAAACCGCTGCAGATCGAGGAAGTGCTGTTGCGCGCTCCGGGCCCCGGCGAGATCGAGGTGGCGATCCAGGCCTGCGCCATCTGCCATTCCGACATCTCCTATGCCGAAGGCGCCTGGGGCGGCCCCCTGCCGGCGGTTTACGGCCACGAGGCGGTCGGGCGGGTCAGCGCGCTCGGCCCCGGCATCGACGACATCGCCCCCGGAGACACGGTCCTGGTCACCCTGCTGCGCGCCTGCGGCGGCTGCCCGAGCTGCACCGCCGGTGCGCCGGCCTATTGCCAGGCGCCACCGCCGCCCGACGGCGGGCCGTTGCGCACCGCCGACGGCGGGCCGCTGGAGCAGGGCCTTCTCACCGGCGCCTTCGCCGAAAAGGTGGTCGTGGCCCGCTCGCAGGTTGCGCCGGTTCCCGACGACATGCCCCCCGAAGCCGCCTGCCTGCTGTCCTGCGGGGTGGCAACGGGCATGGGCGCGGTGATCAACACCGCCGGGGTGCGCCCGGGGCAGGTGGTGGTGGTGATCGGCGCAGGCGGGGTCGGGCTGAACGCGATCCAGGGCGCACGAATCGCCGGAGCGGCGCGAATCGTCGCAGTGGATCTGAGCCGGGAGAAACTTGCCGCAGCGCGCGATTTCGGCGCCACGGACGGTGTGCTCGCAACCGAACCGAAACCCTGGAAGGCTGCCCGCGAAGCCGCCGGAAGGGGAGCTGATGCGGTCTTCGTCAGCGTCGGCGCGGTGGCGGCCTATGACACGGCCCCGCGCTACCTCGCCCCACGCGGGCGCCTGTTCATGCTCGGGATGCCGCATTCGGGGGCATGCGCCACCTACGAGCCGGTGATCCTGGCCGCGCTCGGCCAGGGGATGATCGGCACCCGCATGGGTGATGTCGTTCTGGCGCGCGACATCCCCTGGATGGTCGATCTCTGGCGCCAGGGGCGGCTGAAGCTGGAGGAGCTGGTATCGGAGCGCTGGTCGCTCGAGCGGATCAACGATGCCATTGCCGACACCCGTTCCGGGGCGGCCCGGCGCAACGTGATCCTGCCGTGAGCGCGCCGGCCGGGGCGGCCATGCCCGGAAAGCCGGCGTTGCGGCTGCCGCACCGGCTGCCGCGGAGAGCCGTCACGCAAACGTGAACCGGGTGCCTGATCGCGCTCATGTCTGCGACGTTCCGCCCGTGTATCATCCGGGGGCATCGGAACCGCCCGGACGCGGCGGCGGGGCAGGGAACGGGAAAGGCCGCGGGGAGGCCGCGTTCCCCGCGCTGCCTGTCGCTTGTCGTCCGCTCCTTGAGCGGCACTTGAAATGGCGTGGCGCGCGCCCGATCTCCGGCTGGGAAAAACGCCCGTTCCCCAGGCGTTTGCGAGGACCGAAGGAAGGATGCAACCGAAGGAGGATGCCATGAGGACTCTGACGATTCTGCCGGCGGCGCTGGCCGCTTTCCGGGCCGTTTCACCCACGGCGGCGCTGGCCGACCCCTCCGGCGGGAACTGGGGCTACATCCCGACGGGCGGCGGCCACATGGGCTATGGGGGCTGGCTGACGGGCTTTCTGATGATGGCGCTGTTCGTCGGCCTCGTGCTCGGCGCGATCGTGGTTGCGATCCGTCTGTTCGGCCAGCCACAGGCCGGCAGTACGCACCGCGATGCGCGCGCACTTCTGGACGAGCGCTTCGCCCGCGGCGAGATCGACCGGGCCGAATACGAAGACCGCCGCGCCGCCCTGGAAAGCTGACCCGGCGAGATCAGCCGGCAGGATCGGGCGAAGGCCCCCGGCGGTTGCCGGGGGCGGGGTGGCGGGTGCAGCGCCGGCAGCGGCGGCCGGCCAGGCGGTTCCGGGTCAGCGGTCAGGTCCGGTGCATGCCGCGGGATCGAACCGGCGGCACCAGAACCGCCGCCAGGAACGCCGCTCCCACCGGTTCAGCCGGGGCGGGACCGGAAGCCCGGCCCGGTCGCGCCGGTCTTCCCAGCGATCGATCCGGTCCTCCAGCCGGTCGCGCCGACCGCGGTCCCGCCGCGCGTCAAGGCGGTTTTCCAGCCGGTCGAGCCGGTCTTCGATGCGGTCCTTGGACCAGTGCCGGAAGTGATCCGCAGGCCCGGCGAACACGGGAGCGGAAACCGACAGGGCCAGAAGCCCTGTCATCAGAAGCGGTATCGGTCTGAGCATCGGTGCCTCCCTGGATGTCTGTCTGCATCCTCTTCAACGGCACTCCCGGAGATTTCCGTCGCTCCGGATTTCCGTCACTCCGACCGCCGGCACGAGCGACGCGCCCGAACCGGCCGACCGCGGCATCCGCAGGCGGCACCGCCCCGGCCCGCTCAGCGCACCACGTGCTCAGCGCACCACATGCACCGCGCAGCGGGCATGGCGCACCACCCGCGCCGCCGTCGAACCGAGGAAATAGTCGCTCAGCCCCGGCCGGTGCGAGGCGATGACGATGCAGTCCACCCCATGCGCCGCAGCATATTCGGTGATCGCATGGCCCGCCGGGCCGCTGATCAGCTCGGCCTTCAGGTCGCCGGCCCCGCCGAGTTCGGCCCGGAGTGCGGCAAGCGCGGCGGTGCGCCCTTCCTCCAACACCTCCTCGGGCACGTAATGGGTCACATAGCCGGGCACGGGCTCGATGGCGTGAACGGCGACGATCTCTCCGTCCGCATCCTTCAGGGTCCGCGCCACGGCCAGCGCCGTGGCGACGTTCGGACGGTGATCGAGCGCGACGGGAACGAGTATCTTCCTGTACATGGCATCCTCCGTTTCCGGGCTCATCCTGCCACGGCCGGGATGCGCGCGCCTTGCGATGCATCAAGCTGAGCGGCCTCGAGGCGCACCGCCACCCGGGGCAGAACCACCCGGAGCAGACCGCGGCAGGCGAAATGCGCGGGCACCCCGGATGATCGGCAGGTGGCAGGATGGAACGGGGCGCGGGCGAAGGCAGCCCCCGGACGGGGAAGCGCGCAGGCCGGCAGGGCATCGGCCGCAACCTGCCGAAGGCCGGGCGCGGGCGCCCACACCGGAGCCCTCAGGCCGGAGCCCTCAGGCCGGAGCGGGGCGCTCCAGGCCGGGGTGCTCGAAGCGGAGCAGCCGCAGCGCATTCATCGTGACCAGAACCGTTGCCCCCGTATCGGCCAGGATCGCCATCCACAGCGAAGTGACCCCCAGCAGCGTGGTGATCAGAAAGACCACCTTCAGCCCCAGCGCGATGGTGATGTTCTGGCGGATGTTGCGCATGGTCGTCCGCGACAGGGCCACCAGCGCCGGCACGTCGCCGACACGTTCGTGCAGCAGCGCCGCATCGGCGGTTTCCAGCGCCACGTCGGTGCCCCCGCCCATGGCGATGCCCACATCCGCCGCCGCCAGCGCCGGCGCATCGTTGATGCCGTCTCCGACCATCGCGATGGTGCCGTTGCCGCGCAGCCGGGCGATCGCCTGCAGCTTCTGCTCCGGCAGCAGCTCGGCTTCCACCTCCATCCCCAGCGCCCGGGCCAGCGCCCGGCCGGTGCGCGCATTGTCGCCGGTCAGCATCACCGCCGAAATTCCCATCTTGCGCAGCGCGGCAATGGCTGCCGGCGCATCCGGGCGCAATTCGTCGCGCAGCGCGACAAGCCCCGCCAGGCGAGCGTCTGCCAGCACCACCGCAACCGTCTTGCCTTCGGCCTCCAGGGCGGCGATCCCGCTCCGGACATCGGGGGGCAGCGCCACCAGCGTGCCGGCATGGCGCGGCGAGGCCACCACCACCTCGCGCCCCTCGACGACCGCCCGCACGCCGCGCCCGTTCAGCGCCCGCGCACCTTCCGCCGCCGGCAGGTCCACCCCGCGCACCGCCGCCAGCGCCACGATCGCCTGCGCCAGAGGATGTGACGAGCCCGCCTCTGCAGCGCCGGCCAGCCGCAGCAGCTCTTCTTCGTCGACACCGGAAAGCGGACGCAGGTCGGTCACCTCCGGCCTGCCCCTGGTCAGGGTGCCGGTCTTGTCGAAGGCGATCCGGTGCACCCGGCCGATGGCCTCGAGCACCGCGCCTCCCTTCACCAGCAGCCCCTGGCGGGCCCCCGATGAAATGCCCGAGGTGATCGCCGCCGGCGTCGAGAGCACCAGCGCGCAGGGGCAACCGATCAGCAGAATCGCCAGCCCCTTGTAGACCCAGCTTTCCCAGGACGCTCCGCCCAGCAGCGGCGGCAGCACCGCGATCAACGCCGATACCGCGATCACGCCGGGGGTATAGTAGCGGCTGAAGGCATCGATGAAGCGCTCGGTCGGCGCCCGGGCGGCCTCCGCCTCCTCGACCAGCTTCAGGATCCGGGCGATCATGTTGTCGCCCGCGGCCTTTTCCACCCTCAGGCGGATCACGCCCTCGGCATTGATCGACCCGGCGAACAGGCTGTCTCCTGCCACCTTGCGCCTGGGAACGGATTCTCCGGTGACCGCCGATTCGTCCACCGAGGTCTCGCCCTGCACGATCACCCCGTCGGCAGGCACCCGCCCCCCCGGGCGCAGCTCGATCAGATCGCCCGGACGCAGGCTGTCGGCCGGCACCTCGCGCACGGCCTGCCCCTCGACGAGAAGAGCGGACCGCGGCACGAGATCGGCCAGCGCCTGCACCGAACGGCGCGCCCTTGCCGCGGCGATCATCTCCAGCAGTTCGCCGACCAGGAAGAAGAAGACCACAACCGCCGCTTCCGCCGATTCGTCGATGACGATCGCCCCGATCACCGCAATGCTCACCAGGGTCTCGATAGTAAATGGCTGCCCGGCACGCGCCCCCGCCCAGGCCTTGCGCGCCAGCGGCGCCAGGGCGATCAGCGCCACCGCGGAAAAGACATACCCCGCATATCCGGGCAGCAGGACGGAAAGCGCGAAGGCCAGCGCCAGCATCACGCCGGAAAGGATCACGAGCCGCCCCTTTCCGCTCCGCCACCATCCGGGCCCGGAACGGGGCGCATCGGAGAGCGAGCGCACCCTGTAGCCGAGCCGCTCCACCGCTGCGGTTGCCGCCGCGGCGCTATCGGCCCCGGCGTCGAAGCTCAGCTTCTGACTGGTGTAGTTCAGGCGGACATTCTCGACCCCGGGCAGCCTGCAGACCACCCCTTCTATCTTGTTGACGCAGCTGGGGCAGTCCATGCCCTCGACCACAAGTTCCGTTCGCGTGCGCACGCCGTGTTCTCCGTTCCGGTTCGACCGGAAACGGGTATAGAATCTTCAGCAACTGTAGCTTCAAGGAAAATCTTCGCCCCCGGCATGGCGCTCCGGCACGGCCGGCGCGGCCGCGTTCCGCCACGGGGTTCAGCCGAAGGTGGCCACCACGTCATACATGACCGGTTCGAACCCCTTGCACATCTCGTTGATGACACGGTTGCGCTCGCGCATTTCCGGGGTGCGCAGCATCGCCATGAAATCCTCGCGGCGACGCCACTGCGAATAGCTGGCGATGCGGGTCTGCGCGTCGTTCAGATGGATCGCGGCGCTGATGAAGCCCGGCTGCCGGGAAATCACCTCGTCATAGGCATCGCGCAGGAGTTCGAGCACGTCCTGCGCCGTGCCCGGGGTGACCTCGAATGTGGTGATGACCGTCTGGTGGCTGCCGCCGGTCTCGATCTTCGGCATCCTGACCTCCCGCCTTCTTCCGGCCTGCCGGAGTGTAACACGGCGGGAGGCCCGGCACGCAAGCGGTGTTTCCGTTTTCGCCGCTTTCCCCCGCAGCGGCGGAGCGCTAGTCTTGCCGCATGCAGGAAAAGGCACGCGAGAGGCGGAAAGAAGAGCTTTACCGCGCCGCCGACGAGGCGGCGCGCGCCCAGGCCCGGCGCCTCCTCGCCGAGGCGCGCACGGCGGTGCTCGGGCTAAACGCGCCGGAAGGCGGTGCACCGCTGCTCGCCCGCATAGGCTTTGCCCGCGCGCCCGACGGCGCCCTGCTGTCGCTGATCTCGGCACTGGCCCGGCACCATGCCGCGCTGCGCCGCAATCCGCTCTGCACGCTGCTGATCGGAGACCCCGCCCCCAGGGGAGATCCGCTTGCCGCCCCCCGTCTCCGGATCACCGCGCAGGCGGTCTTCATGCCACCCGAAGCCCGCCCTGCCCTGCGCGAAATCTGGCTGCACCGCCACCCCAAGGCGAAGCTCTACGTCGATTTCGCGGATTTCGGCTTTGTCCGCTTTCACCCCGAATCCGCCTTCCTGAACGGGGGGTTCGGCAAGGCCTTCCTGCTGAACGCCGCCGATCTGGAATGAAGGGCCGGGGCAGCGGACCCCGGCCTTTCCCCGCCCTGAAAACGGTTCAGAACGGGTTGTCCATGCGTGTCGTCACCACCACGCGGCCCTTGCAGGGCTCGGGCCATGTCAGCTGCACGAGGTTGGACGCGCTGCCCGCGTTCACCGTGACGTGCGGCTGCGCGAAGATCTGCGTCCCCGAGGCATTGGTGATCGCGCCCTCGGTCACGACCGCCGTGACATTGCGCGACCATCCACCGAAGGGCAGGTAGCCGGAAGGATCCAGCGTCCAGACGGCAGCCTCCGAGGCCTGGACGAATTCCAAGGTCACAGGGTTGATGGTATTCTGGGCCACCGCGTTGAAGGTATTGCCGGCAAACAGGACGTTTCGCATCCGGCCGTTGTCCAGGGGTGCAATCGAACTGTCCACCTCCTCGATCCGGTCGATGCTGCCGTTGATCGCCTTGAAGCTGTTGCCGGTCACGCTGAGCCCCTGGATGAAATGGCCCGCCCCGTGGGGCTTGATCACGATCCAGCGGAACCAGCTGGCCACATCCGAGGCGGTAAAGATGTTGCCGGTGACGGTCAGCCCGCCGAAGGAATATTCCACCCCGAAATCCGGCGCGGCATCGTGCTCGTTGGTCCACTCGATGAAACAGTTGTCGATGTAGTTTCCGGTGATCACCGATTTCACGTTCGGATAGGTGAAGATCATTCCGCCAAGGCGCGGCGCGTCCACCAGGTTGTCACCCTGGAACCAGTGGTTGCCGACGATCAGATGCCCGTTGCCGAACAGCACCCCGGTGTGGCGGAACCGTTCGAAGCGGTTGTCGCGGATCTTGGCGTCATTGGCATTGACGTTGAAGGCAATGGACGTGCGCGCGGTGGCCGCTACCGACTGCTCTGACGACACGAAATGGCAGCGGTCGATCTGCAGATCCTGGCAACCGATCCCGTGGCTGGTGATGCCGCGGTCGCGCGGCTTGGTCATGAAACTGTCCTTCAGGTGAAAGGTCTGCCCGTTGGGCGCCAGAAGGATGCCGCTGGCATTGCCCGCACACTGGAACTCCACATCGGTGATGGTGAATTTCGACAGCTTGGTGAACCCGGAAAAGTCGAGAATGTACTTGAACCGGGTGAAGGTATAGCTCTGGCTTGCCGCCGCCCCGTAAAGTGGCTGGCTCAGCGTCAGCGTGCCGGCGCCGACGTTCCTGTCGGTCACATAGACTTCGCGCCCGACCCCGTTGCCGGTGACCAGCGAACCCACCTCGATATTGGCCACATTGGCGACGTTGAACAGGGTCTTCGGACTGGCAGGGTTGTAGTCGGCCTGCGAGATGGCCACCGTCGGATCCCAGTTGGCCGAGGCCAGCGCGTTGAACTGGCCGTTGCGGATCACCCGGCGCACCTCGAAGGTGGTCTTGGTGCCCTCTGCCTGCTGCATGTCGATCGGCGCGTCCAGTTCGATCCGCCGCCCGTCCATGTCGAGCGACTCGTGATCCGAGAAGTTCAGCAGCGCCTGAAAGGCCTTCTTGAAGCCGAGCACCTCGTCGCCGAAGGCTTCTATATAGGGCGTCAGGCTGAAATTGCCCATCAGGATGAGGCGCTTGTCATTGGGCATGCTCACCGTGCCCTCGAAGCGCACCGGGTTGGTCATGGTCGTGTGATCGCCCAGGAAGTAGGTTCCCGCCGGCACCAGGACCGAGCGCCCCTGCGCAGCGGCGTCGGCAGCATCGAACGCCGCCTTGTCGTCGCTCACCCCGTCGCCCACGGCACCGTAGTCGCGCACGTCCACCCAGTCCATCAGGTCGCGGTGGAAGGCGCTGGTGATGTCCTCGATCTCGATGTCGTCGATGCGGACCACGCCGCCGGTCGGGCCGGTGAAATCCAGCCCGAAATGGCCATAGACCGGAGTCGTGCCCCACACCATGTCGACCCCGCCGCGCAGGCCGGAACCGACGATGGCGCTGACCTCGACCACCTCTCCATAGGCGGAAAGCGACACGCTCGGCCCCACTTCGGTCAACCCGTTCACATGAGCGTTGGAACCGTCGCCGGCCCAGGCCGCCACGCGCACCGAGGGCAGGTTGCCGCTGATCGCCTTGACCCGCGCGCGAATGCGCAGGTAGCAGCCGGGCAGGATCGGCGTCTGCCCCATGTAGCGCAGCTTCTGCGGATTGTTGACAACCTGCAGCTCCAGGCAGCTGCCGAAATCCTGATCTGCAGTGACGATGGATGCATTGGGGTCGGTATCGTAGGTCGCCGAACCGGGAATCCCGTCTTCGCTGGACCACACGTCCAGACCGTTCGCAAATGCCGGCGGCATGAAGACCAAACCATCCGTGATCGCCTTGTTCATACGAATCCCTTTCAGATACCGACAGCGCGAACAGACCGCGCGCGCCAGTGCGCGACGGGTTCGCTCAAATGTCCGCTTCGATGGTTGAAACCGGGTCAGTGCCCGACTGTGCGCAAAACTAGGCGCCGAAGGTTAACCGGGCGAAAACCATGCGTTCGGATGGCTGGCATGAGATGGCAGAACCGCCTCAGTTGGCCAATGCCCCACGAAACGCCCGGCGCAGTTCCCGTTCGCAATCGCGCTCGATGCAGCGCCCGTGGGCAACCACGATACGGGCAGGCTGCCATGCGATCATCCGCTCGACGCAGGCGCGCAATTGGGCGCGGTGGCGGCGAAACGTCAGCCACATGTCCGGTGGCATCTTTCCATCCGGATGGGCAACCCCGGCGATGCGGGCGACCAACCCCATGAAAAACGGCAGTTTGTCGGCTTCGAAATTTTCGATCAGGTCAGTCAGGATCAGCGTTTTCGACGCCTTGTGAAAGAACACGAATTCGCGGTGAACGGTGCTGCCGCGCACCAGCATCTGCGCGACGTCGCCGGCCCATGGCCCCGGCTTCCCATCCGACAGGTCCCGGTCAAAACGCACCGCCACCCCGTGCTTGCGCGCGCGCTCGCGCACCCCCGGCGCAGCCCAGGCCAGGGTGCCCGGCACTGCGTCCTGCCACTCTCCGATATAGGCATAGTGGATCCAGTTGGGTGAAACCAGGTGCCGGATCGGCCCGAGTTTTTCGATCCCTGCGCGCAACGCCGGAACCAGTTTCGTCGGCGAATGCAGCATCATCCCGCCGTCCGACAGCCGGATCACCGTCATCCGGGTTGAAAACGGCAGCCCGTAGAACGAAATCTCCGGCCCATCGACGATCCAGATGTCATCCGCCAATGGTTTCAGCGTGTCGAGCGGTTGATACGGGCTGGTCATGCGACAAGGCTAGCGCTTGTGGACCGATCGGTCCAGAGATAGTTCAGCCCGCCAGGTCGCCCGCCAACGCCTTGTCGATCAATGCAACCGTTTCATCGACGCCAAACAGCGCGATGAACCCGCCGAACCGCGGGCCCTGGCTTGCGCCCAGCAGCACCTCGTAAAGCGCCTTGAACCAGTCGCGCAGCGGTTCGAACCCGTGTTCCTTGCCGACCGCGAATACCAGCGATTGCAGCGCCTCGGCATCGAGCCCGCCGTCCCAGGCCTTCAGCCGGTCGCGCAGGTCTTCCAGCGCGGCGCGTTCCCTGTCATCGGGCAGGCGAAACAGGCGCTGCGGCTTCACGAAGTCATTGAAATAGCGCACCGCATATTCGGCGGCCCGGTCCAGGTCCGGATGCGTCTCGGGGCTGGCCTCGGGGGCGTAGCGCCGGATGAAGCCCCACAACCTGTCCTTGTCCTCGGCCGCCGAAACCGACGCCAGGTTGAGCAGCATCGAGAACGGAACATCCAGCGTGCTCGACGGCACATCGTGGCCATGAATATGGAACACCGGGTTGTTCAGCCGCGCCGCCGTGTCCTGGCCCGCATAGGCACGCAACTGCTGGTGATACTCGTCCACCGCTTTCGGGATCACGTCGAAATACAGCCGCTTGGCGGTCTGCGGCTTCTGATACATGAAGTAGGACAGGCTTTCGGAACCGGCGTATTTCAGCCAGTCATCGATCGAGATGCCGTTGCCCGACGACTTGGAAATCTTCTGCCCGTTTTCGTCCAGGAACAGCTCGTAGGTGAACTGCTCGGGCGGACGCGCGCCCAGCACCCGGCAGATCTTGGAATAGATCTGCGCGTTGGTGCCGTGTTCCTTGCCGAACATCTCGAAATCCACCCCGAGCGCCGCCCAGCGAGCCCCGAAATCGGGCTTCCACTGGAACTTCACCCGCCCGCCGGTGACCGGCAGGGTCACTTCCGTGCCGTCCTCGTCATCGAAGGTGATCGTGCCCTCGGCGGCATTGACCGCCTTCATCGGCACATAGAGCACCCGCCCCGTGCTGGGCGAGATCGGCAGAAACGGGCTGTAGGTGGCGCGCCGTTCCTCGCGAAGCGTCGGCAGCATCACCGCCATCAGCTCGTCGTATTTTTCGACCGCGCGCAGCAGCGTTTCGTCGAAGGCACCCGAGCGGTAGAACTCGGTCGCCGACATGAAGTCGTATTCGAAGCCGAAGGTGTCCAGAAAGCGGCGCAGCATGGCGTTGTTGTGGGCTGCAAAGCTTTCGTATTCGCCGAACGGGTCGGGCACGGCGCTCAGAGGCTTCTGCAGATGTTCGGCCAGCACCTCGCGGTTGGGCACGTTGCCGGGCACCTTGCGCAGACCGTCCATGTCGTCGGAAAAGCAGATCAGCCTGGTGGGAATGTCCGACAGCACCTCGAAGGCGCGCCGCACCATGGTGGTGCGCGCCACCTCGCCAAAGGTGCCGATATGAGGCAGCCCGCTGGGGCCGTAGCCGGTCTCGAACAGCACGTAGCCCTTTTCGGGCGGCGCCTTGGCATAGCGTTTGACCAGCCTGCGCGCTTCCTGGAACGGCCAGGCCCTGGACTTCATCGCAAGCTCACGCAGATCGGACATTTCCCATCCCCCGGATCGGCCGGCATCGCGCCGGCAGGGTCTTCTCCCTATTGCTGCCGGCCCGGCGCGTCAATATTCTGCGCCCGCAGGTCGCATCCGGAGGATTCCCCGCAATGGAGATCACCCATCCGCTCACCCCCGAGGACTGTCTGGTCGCCGTCATGGTGGCGGTTTCGGCCTCGGACGAGAACATCCGGACCGCCGAGCTTGTCACCATCGAGGCCATCGTCAACCACCTGCCGGTTTTCGCCAGCTATGATGCCGACCGGCTGAGACGGGTATCGCAGACGGTATTCGACCTGTTCTCCGTAGAGGACGGGCTGGACGCACTGTTCGGCCTGATCCGCGAGAATCTGCCCGAAAGGCTGTTCGAAACCGCCTATGCGCTGGCCTGTGATGTGGCGGCAGCCGACGGAACGCTGCGCGAAGAAGAGCTGCGCCTGCTCGAAGAGATCCGCCACGAACTGGAGATCGACCGCCTGCACGCCGCCGCAATCGAGCGCGGAGCCCGGGCCCGCCACACGACCCTGTGACCCCACCCTGCGCCCTCTCGGACACGCCCGGGCCTGCAGGGCAGGCGCGCACGGAGATCCGGGGAGATCCGGGCGGGAACGCTTCCGCGGGCCAACCGCGCCCGGCGTTCTCAGGCATGGCCGGCCGAGGCCGAGAGCGTCACCGGATCCACTCCGATCGACTTCATGGCAGCCGCCCACTTGCCGTGGGAGTCGGCCCCGAAGACAAGCGCCGGATCGGCCTCGGCAACCAGCCACCCATTGGCCATGATCTCCCTCTCCAGCTGCCCGGCATCCCAGCCGGCATAGCCGAGCATCAGCATCGCATCGCGCGGCCCCTCGCCCCGGGCCAGGGCCTGCAGGATCTCCTGGGTCGCCGTCATGGCGAAACGCGCATCCACCCGCAGGGTTGCATCGGAAGTCGCATAGTCGGCCGAATGCAGCACGAAACCGCGCCCATGCTCCACCGGCCCGCCGAAATGCACCCTGATGTCGCGGCTGTCCGGCGTGCGGGCGATGCCCAGCTGCTCCAGCAGGTCGGCCAGCTTCAGGTCTGGGGTCGGCTTGTTCACGATCAGCCCCAGGGCGCCATCCGGCGAATGGGCACAGATGAACACAACGCTGCGCGCAAAGCGCGGATCCCCCATGCCGGGCATGGCGATCAGCAGCTTGCCGCCGAGGTTCAGCTGGCCGTCATTTCCGCTCATGCCACGAACATGGGTTCGCAGCCGTCCCGACGCAAGTGATCAAGAGCCGGCCAGGCCGTTTGCCATCTCCCTTTTGTGACTTTCCCACCGCGGCGGATTCCCTATGTTCGGGGCATGATGACACGCCCGATCCTCGCTCTTCTCCTCGCGCTCGCCGGCGCAGCCGGCGCTCCCCTCATGCCACAGAGCGCCACCGCACAGACCTTCACCTCGCTGAGCGACATCGCCAGGGTCACGGTGCTGCCCGGCTGGCGAACCGAAACCGGCAGACACATGGCCGGCCTGCGCATCGAGCTTGCCGATGGCTGGAAGACCTACTGGCGCACGCCCGGCGAAACCGGAATCCCGCCGAGCCTTTCCTGGGAAGGCTCGGAAAACCTGGCCAAGGCCCGGCTGCTCTGGCCGGCGCCGATCACCTTCGAGACCAGCGGCTTCCGCTCCATAGGATACCAGGGGGTGACGGTCATCCCGGTCGAGATCACGCCGGACCGGGCCGGCCCGATCACGCTGCGCGGCCGGATGGAATTCGGCATCTGCGAGGAAATCTGCATCCCGATGTCGGTGCCGCTCGAAGCCGAGCTTCCTGCCGGCGGCCGCCCCGACCCGGAAATCCGCGCCGGGCTGTCCCGGCAGGCGCGCCCGCCGGCCGAGGCCGGCATCACCACCGTGCGCTGCGTGATCGAGCCGACTGCGGACGGGCTGCGCCTGACGGCCCGGATCGCCCTGCCGCGCTCGGAACCCGTGGAAGCGGCGGTTGTCGAACTGTCCGACAGCAGCATCTGGATCGCCACCCCCGAGACCAGGCGGCGCGGCCGGACCCTGACCGCGACGACCGAGCTCGTGCCGCCTTCGGGGCAGCCGTTCCTGCTGGAGCGTTCCGACATCCGCATCACCCTGATCGGCGGTGGAAAGGCGGTCGATATCCGGGGCTGCCCGGCCGGCTGAAGCCGCTACTTGCGCCGCCGGTGCTCCTCCAGGCGCGGGAGGATCTCGACGAAATTGCAGGGCATGTGCCGATAGTCGAGCTGCAGGCTCAGAATCTCGTCCCAGGCATCCTTGCAGGCACCGGGGCTGCCGGGCAGGGCGAACAGATAGGTGCCGTTGGCCACGCCGCCGGTTGCCCGGCTCTGCACCGCCGAGGTGCCGATCTTCCGCATCGAGATCACGGCAAAGACCGTGCCGAATGCCTCGATCTCCTTTTCATAGACATCGCGATGCGCTTCCACCGTCACGTCGCGCCCGGTCAGCCCGGTGCCGCCGGTGCTGATCACCACGTCGATCTGCGGGTCGGCGCACCAGGCGCGCAGCCGGGCAGCGATCTCGGCGCGTTCGTCGCGGACCATCTCCCGTGCCGCCACCACATGGCCGGCGTCCTCGATCCGCTGCACCAGCACGCGGCCCGACCTGTCGTCTGCGAGGCTGCGCGTGTCGCTCACCGTCAGCACCGCAATGCGCACAGGGATGAATTCTCGCGTTTCGTCAATCCTGCCCATTGTCCTCCCCCGCCTTCGTTTCGAACCAGTTCACCGTCGGCCCCAGGTTGGCTATCTCGCTTGCCCCGATCCGCGCCCGCCGCCCCCAGGACGGATGCACATGGCCGCAGAGCACCAGTGCCGGGCGCGTTCGTTCCACCGCCGCGCGCACCGCCTCCGAACCGATCGCGCCATGCATGCCGAACAGCCCCTCCGGCCCCAGCATGTCCACCGTGTCACGCGGCGGCGAATGGCTGATCAGCACGTCCACCGCACCGATCCGCTCCAGCAGCTCCGCCGCCGTTTCCTCGGAAATGTCGAAGGACTGCCAGCCCGGATGCGGCATCGGCGGCACTGCTCCGCCGAGCCCTCCGATCCGCACCCCTGCCACCTCTGCCGTTTCGCCGTGCAGCACCACCGCACCGGTGCTTGCGCGCAGCGCGGCCTCGGTCTCGTTGTTGCCGGGCACGTAGATGGCCCTGGCGGCAATCGGCTCCAGCGCCTCCAGGGTTTCTTCGAGCCCCTGGTGCGCACGGGCGAAATCGCCGGCACCGATCACCAGATCGGCATCAGCCGCTGCCGCGACGATCCGCGCGCAGGCTTCCAGATCGCAATGCAGGTCGGAAAAGGCGAGTATCCTCATTTCTCCTCCTTCAACCTGGCCTGCAGCATCAGCAGGTCGTTCCAGGCAGCGCGCTTGGCCGCCGGGTTGCGCAGAAGATAGGCCGGATGAAACATCGGAAGCGCCGGCCGGCCAAGGGCCTGCGCCCAGTTGCCACGCAACCGGGTGATCCCGCGCCGTCCCAGCAGCGCCTGACAGGAAATGTTGCCCATGAGCACCAGCATCCCGGGGGCGGCCAGTTCAACATGCCGCGTCACGAAAGGCAGCAGCAGCGCGATTTCCTCCGGTGTCGGGTCGCGGTTCTGGGGTGGCCTCCAGGGAAGGATGTTGGTGATGTAGAGAGCCGAGGCGCTGTCGGCGCTGTCGCGCGCCAGGCCGATGGCGGCAAACATCCGGTCCAGAAGCCGCCCGGCCCGGCCGACGAAAGGCCGGCCCCGGATGTCCTCGTCACGGCCTGGGGCCTCACCGATGATCATGACCCGCGCCGCCGGGTTTCCGTCTGCGAAGACCGTCGTCTTCGCGCCCCGCTTCAAAGGACAGTGCGCAAAGGTCCGAAGCGCTGTATCGAGCTCTTCCAGGCTGCCGGCCGCCGCAGCCGCCCGGCGGGCCTCGGCAACAGGATCGGCCGTCGCGGCGCTCTGCGCGCCTGCCGCCGCATCGCCTGCGACCCCCGCCTGACGTGGCCGGGCGGGGCTCTGCTGCGGTGTCAGACGCGCCGCGGCGAAGCGGTTCACCGGGGCCTCGCCGATCGCCTCGTCCGCCCCCAGCTCCAGCTGCCATTCCAGCAATGCCAGGGCGATGCGGTGATCAAGCTCCGAATCCATGCACGCAGGGTAGCTGCCCCCGCCCCGGGTTGAAACCGCCTTTGCCCGCATCTGCCGCACCGGGCGGCAGCGCCCTTGCCTGCCCCGGCAGGCGGCCCTATAAGCCGGGGGATACCGGACGCAGGAGCGCCATGACCTTCCGGCAGAAGCACCTACTCGGCATCAGCGGGCTGCACCCGGACGAGATCCGCACCATCCTCGATCTGGCCGACGCCCATGCCGACCGAAACCGCGCCGGCACCCCGCACGAACAGGTGCTGGCCGGACTGACCCAGGTCAACATGTTCTTCGAAAACTCGACCCGCACCCAGGCGAGCTTCGAGATCGCCGGCAAGCGGCTGGGCGCCAATGTCATGAACATGGCCATGCAGGCCAGTTCCATCAAGAAGGGCGAAACCCTGATCGACACGGCCCTTACGCTCAATGCCATGCGGCCCGACCTGCTGGTGGTGCGCCATCCCCATTCAGGGGCGGTCAGGCTGCTGGCCGAAAAGGTGAACTGTGCGGTCCTGAACGCCGGCGACGGACGCCACGAGCACCCGACACAGGCGCTTCTGGATGCGCTCACCATCCGGCGCGAAAAGGGGAGGCTGCACCGGCTGACCATCGCCATCTGCGGCGACATCGCCCACAGCCGGGTGGCGCGCTCCAACATCCACCTCCTTGGCAAGATGGGAAACCGCATCCGCCTGATCGGCCCGCCGACGCTGATTCCGCCCGGCGCTGCCGAGTGGGGCGTCGAGGTGTTCGACGACATGGCCGAGGGGCTGAAGGGGGCCGACGTGGTGATGATGCTGCGCCTGCAAAAGGAACGCATGGACGGGGCCTTCATCCCGTCGGAGCGGGAATACTACCACCGTTTCGGGCTCGATGCCGAAAAGCTGGCGCATGCGAAACCCGACGCCATCGTGATGCACCCGGGGCCGATGAACCGCGGCGTGGAGATCGACGGAACCCTGGCCGACGACATCAACCGTTCGGTGATCCAGGAGCAGGTGGAAATGGGCGTCGCGGTGCGCATGGCGGCAATGGAACTGCTGGCACGCAACCGCGCCGATGCTCCGCCCGAGGTCTGGGCATGAGCCTCCTGTTCACCAACGCGCGCCTGATCGACCCCGAGGCGGACACGGATGGCCTCGGCTGGCTGCTTGTGGAAAAGGGCCGGGTCTCGGGCACCGGCACCGGCACGCCCCCCCCGAAGGGCAAGACGATCGACTGCGCCGGCAGATGCCTGGCGCCGGGGATCGTCGATATCGGCGTCAAGGTCAGCGAACCGGGCGAACGCCACAAGGAAAGCTTCCGCTCCGCCGGGCAGGCGGCAGCCGCCGGCGGGGTGACGACGATGGTCACGCGCCCCGACACGCTGCCGGCGATCGACAACCCGGAAACGCTGGAATTCGTCACCCGCCGCGCGCGCGAGGTTTCACCGGTGCGCGTGCTGCCCATGTCGGCGCTGACGAAGGGCCGGCAGGGGCGCGAGATGGTGGAAATCGGCTTCATGCTCGATGCGGGCGCCGCGGCCTTCACCGATTGCGACAACGTGATCACCGACAACAGGGTGGCCAGCCGCTGTTTCACCTATGCCCGCGGCCTGGGCGCGCTGGTGATCGGCCATGTGCAGGATCCCTGCCTGTCGCGCGGGGCGGTGGCCACCAGCGGCAGGTTCGCATCGCTGCTCGGCCTGCCGTCGGTGTCACCGATGGCCGAACGCATCGGGCTGGACCGCGACCTGGCGCTGGTGGAGATGACCGGCGTGCGCTACCACGCCGACCAGATCACCACCGCCCGCGCCCTGCCCCGGCTGGAACGCGCCAAGGCCGCCGGGCTGGACGTGAGCGCGGGCATCGGCATCCACCACCTGACGCTCAACGAGCTGGACGTGGGCGACTACCGGACCTTCTTCAAGCTGAAACCCCCGCTGCGCTCGGAAGGCGATCGCATGGCGATGGCAGAGGCGGTGGCCACGGGGTTGATCGACGTCATCAGTTCGATGCACACCCCGCAGGACGAAGAAAGCAAGCGCCTGCCATTCGAAGAAGCCGCCAGCGGTGCCGTGGCGCTGGAAACGCTGCTGCCGGCGGCGCTGCGGCTGTATCATGCCGGCACGCTGAGCCTGCCGCAACTGTTCCGGGCGATGTCGCTGAACCCCGCGCGGCGGCTGGGGCTGGAAACCGGGCGGCTGTCGGTAGGGGCGCCGGCGGACCTGGTGCTCTTCGATCCTGATGCGCCTTTCGTCCTTGACCGCTTCAAGCTTCGCTCGAAATCGAAAAATACCCCCTTTGACGGAGCGCGAATGCAGGGCAAGGTGCTGGGGACATGGGTTGGCGGAAAGCCGGTGTTCGGGGAAAGAAAAAGAAAATGACATACCTGGTCGTGGCACTGGCGGCCTACATCCTGGGGTCGGTTCCGTTCGGGCTGATCATCGCACGGTTGTTCGGGCTGGGCGACGTGCGCCGGATCGGCTCGGGCAATATCGGCGCCACCAACGTTCTGCGCACCGGCAACAGGCTGGCAGCGTTTCTTACCCTGGTGCTCGATGCGGGCAAGGGCGCGGCTGCGGTTCTGATCGCCCGCCAGTTCGGCGGCGAAGCCCTGGCCGGCGTGGCCGGCCTGGCGGCGATGCTGGGGCATCTCTACCCGGTGTTCCTGCGCTTTCGCGGCGGCAAGGGCGTCGCCACCTTCCTGGGCACGCTGCTGGCGCTGGCCTTTCCTGTCGGGCTGGCGGCCTGCGCCACGTGGCTGGTGATCGCCGTCCTGTTCCGCTATTCCTCGCTGGCGGCACTGGTCGCCTCACTGCTGGCGCCCGTTTACATGTTTGCCTGGTATCATGCGCACACCGCGGCGCTGGTCCTGTTCATGGCGGCGCTGGTGGTTTACAAGCACGGCGCCAACATCCGCCGGTTGCTGGCCGGAAAGGAACCGAAGATCGGAAAGCCCTGACCCCTGCCGCCCGGACGATTCCCGATCAATAGCTGTATTCTTCGTATATCCGGTCCAGATCCCCGCCCCATTCACCGTGATACTTTTCCAGCAGCTCGTCGGCAGGCACCTTTGCCGATTCCACGGATTCCTGCAACGCGTTCAGGAAATGAGATTCATCGGGCACCATCCCGCCGACGCCGGGCACGGCGCGCGCTTTCAGGCCGGCATCTGCGATCGCCACGGCTTCGCGCGCCAGATCGTGCAGCTTCACCCCGTTCGCCTCGCCCTGAAGCGCATCCACCGAAGCCGCCACCCGCAGCCCCTCGCGGGTTTCCGCATCGAGATGCTTTACCAGATCCCACGCCGCATCGAGCGCCGTCTGATCATACATCAGCCCCACCCAGAAGGCCGGCAGCGCGCACAGCCGCCGCCACGGTCCGCCATCGGCGCCGCGCATCTCGATGAACCGCTTGAGCCGGGCTTCGGGAAAGACCGTGGTCAGGTGGTCGGCCCAGTCCGACAGGGTTGGCTTTTCGCCGGGCAGGGCCGGCAGCCGCCCTTCCAGGAAATCGCGGAACGACTGGCCGAGCGCATCGATATAGCGGCCGTCGCGATAGACGAAATACATCGGCACATCCAGCACATAATCCACCCAGCGCTCGAAGCCGAAGCCGTCCTCGAAGACGAAGGGCAGCATGCCGGTGCGCGCCGGGTCCAGATCGCGCCAGATGCGCGAGCGCCAGGACTTGAAGCCGGTGGGCCTGCCCTCGAAGAAGGGCGAGTTCGCAAACAGCGCCGTGGCCACCGGCTGCAGCGCCAGCGCCACGCGCATCTTCTGCACCATGTCGGCCTCGGAACCGAAATCGAGATTCACCTGCACCGTGCAGGTGCGATACATCATCTGCGTGCCGTGGGTGCCGACGGTTTCCATGTAGGGGGTCATCAGCTTGTAGCGGCCCTTGGGCATCATCGGCATCTGCTCGTGGGTCCAGATCGGGGCCGCCCCGAGGCCGATGAAGCCCACGCCCACCGTATCGGCAATCGCCTGGACATCCTTGAGGTGGTCGTTCACCTCGTCGCAGGTCTCGTGGATCGAGCGCAGCGGCGCGCCGGAAAGCTCCAGCTGGCCACCCGGTTCGAGGCTGACGTTGGCGCCGTTCTTTTCCAGCCCGATGATCCTGCCGGCTTCATACAGGCCGTTCCAGCCCTGCCGATCGCGCATCGCTTCCAGAATCGCCCGGATCGAGCGCTCGCCGTCATAGGGCAGGGGCAGGTGAGTATCGCGGCAATAGGCGAACTTCTCGTGCTCGGTGCCGATGCGCCAGTCTTCCTTCGGCTTGCAGCCGGCCTCCAGGTATTCGGCAAGCTGCACAACATCTTCGACCGGGCCGCCGCCGGATTGGGGAATGGACATGCGCGCTCCAGTTCTTCTGGCCTCGGACCGGGCCAGAATTGGAGCCAATTTCCGGCGGTGTCAATGCAGCACGGCGCGCTCCGCCTGCCAGATCACGACCTGCCTTGCCTGCCGGTCGTTGATCGCCGAGAGCATCTTCTCGGTCTGCAGACCTTCGAGAGAGGTGAATACGTCGAACAGGGTCTCCGCCCCCTCGGCATCCACCGGAATCCGCAGCTCGATACCCTGCCTGTTCTTCAGGATCCACTCGCCCCGCGGGCGGGTGGTGGCATCGAAACGGACCTTCTCCAGCTCGTCTATGATGAGCGAGCCCCCCTCGAAAGGACCATAATAGGTGACCTGTCCTTCATCGACGCGGACAACCCCCGGCCCCTCCGATCCCGAGCGGAAACGGCCGCGCTGGATCCCGGCGAATACCAGCAGTGCGCCGGCCACCGCGAGCGAGGTTCCGACGATCGCCATGAACCCGCTCGCGGCAAGAGCCCAGTAGATACCCAGCAGGGAAATCCCGACACCGATGATGGCATCGCGGAACCGCTCCACCGCTTGACGAATTTCCGGCCTGAAGAAAGCCATCCGGATCGAACCTTTTCAAAACCGCGTTTCCGGGCCGGAGAAATCTTCCACGGCACCGCCACCAGCCTACCCCGAACATGGGCGATTTTGTGACCATTTCATCGGGTTTTCGTGTCGTGGCAGGCCGTCTGCCGCCGATCGGCAAGAGATGGCCGATCAGCCCCCCTCGCCGCACCGCCAGTCGCCCAGCCGCAGCTGCCAGAGCGTCATCGCGGCAACGGCAGCGGTGTCGGCACGCAGGATACGCGGCCCGAGGCTGACGGCACGGGCCTGCGGCAGGGCGCGAATCCGGGCGCGTTCTGCCGGCGCAAAGCCCCCTTCCGGGCCGATCAGGATCGCCCAGGGCCCGGGTACCGCATCCTTCAGCGCATCTTCCTTCGGCGCATCTTCGCCACCGCCGGCCAGATCTTCGTCGCAGAACATCAGGCCACGCCCTGCCGGCCAGCCGTCCAGAAGATGGCCCAGATCCTGCAATTCGGTGACCTCGGGCACGAAGGTGCCTCCGCACTGCTCGGCCGCCTCGATCGCATGGGCCTGCAGCCTCTCGCGACGGATCCGCCCGGCATTTGTGAAGGCGGTCTGCACCGGCACGATCCGTGCCGCGCCCAGCTCGGTGGCCTTCTCGACGATGAAATCGGTGCGCGCCTTCCTGATCGGGGCGAAGAGCAGCCACAGGTCGGGCGGCACCTGCAACGGGCGGGTCCGGTGCCGGCACACAAGTTCGCCCGAGCGCTTGCCCGCCCGGGCCACCCGCGCCAGGAATTCCCCCTCGCAGCCGTTGAATATCAGCAGCTCCGCCCCCGGCCCCAGCCGCATCACGGAAAAAAGATAATGCGCCTGCCCCCGGCCGAGCGGAACAGATTGCCCCGCCCCGAGCGGGTGATCTACATAGAGTCTGACCTTCAGCTTCGCCATGAGCCGATCCTATGACCGAGACACCGCAGATGCCAGAACCCGGGGGGCGCGTTGCCGATGCCCCGAAGGGCAACTGGGTGGACAGGCTGGCGCCCGTCCGGGCCCGTCCCTACCTGCGCCTGTCGCGCGCCGACCGGCCGATCGGCACCTGGCTGCTGCTGATTCCGTGCTGGTGGGGGGCGCTTCTGGCCGCGGCGCATCAGGGCGGATTCGGCCTGCGCGAGGCCTGGGTCATGCTCGGCTGTGCCATCGGCGCCTTTCTCATGCGCGGGGCCGGCTGCACCTGGAACGACATCGCCGACCGCGACTTCGACGCACAGGTGGCACGCACCCGCTCGCGCCCGCTGCCCTCGGGGCAGATCAGCACCCGCCAGGCCGCCATCTGGATGATTCTCCAGATGCTTCTGGCGCTGGCGATCCTGCTGACCTTCGATCGCCTTGCAGTCGCCCTCGGCGCCGCCTCGCTGCTGCTGGTGGCCATATATCCCTTCGCCAAGCGTTTCACCTGGTGGCCGCAGCTCTTTCTCGGCCTGGCCTTCAACTGGGGGGCGCTTCTGGCCTGGGCGGCGGTTGCCGGAACCCTGCACCCTGCGGCGCTGGCGCTTTACGGAGCCGGTATCGCCTGGACGCTGTTCTACGACACCATCTACGCCCATCAGGACAAGGAGGACGACGCGCTGATCGGCGTGAAATCGACAGCCCGGCTGTTCGGCTCCGCCACCCGCCGCTGGCTGCGCCGGTTCCTGTTCGCGGCGGTGACGCTGATGGCCCTGGCCGTCATCCTCGCCCTGGTTCCGGGCAGCAGCCTGACGGCACTGGCCGTGGCCCTGGGCGGAGTCTGGGCCTTCGGCTGGCACCTGGCGTGGCAGAACACCCGGCTGGACATCGACGACCCGGAAACCTGCCTGCGGCTGTTCCGCGCCAACCGCGACGCCGGGCTGATCCCCGCGCTGTTTTTCGCCGCCGCATCCTGGCTATGATTGCGGCCGAGGCGGCGAATGCCTAGAAACGGCCGAGCCGCAGATTCTCGACCGGAAACGCCGATGCGCCCTGCCCAGTTCATGCCCGCGATCGTCGCCCTGGTCCTGGCCGGGCTTCTCGCGCTGCTGGGCGCGCTGATCGCGGCCGACGCGATCGAGGAACGCTCCCGCGCCGATGTCGCCAGGATCCTCGAACTGAACGGCCACGACTGGGCCGAGGTCACCGCCGACGGGCTGCAGGTCGTCCTGTCCGGCACGGCTCCCGACGAAGCCACCCGCTTCGACGCGCTCAAGGCGGCCGGCACGGTGATCGACACCGCCCGGATCATCGACCGCATGGATGTCACCGACCCGGATGCTCTGGAGCCGCCCCGCTACTCGATCGAGATCCTGCGCAATGACGCCGGCATTTCCCTGGTCGGGCTGGTGCCCGGAGCGGAACGGCGCGCGGAACTGCTCGAAGCCGTCCGGGCCGTTGCCGAGGACGCTCCGGTGACCGACCTGCTGAATGTCGCCGCCGCCCCCCCGCCGGAGGGCTGGGGCCCGGCGCTGGCCTACGGGCTGGAAGCGCTGAGCCTGCTGCCGCGGGCCAAGATCTCGATCGCGGCCGACGCGATCGCGATCAAGGCGATCAGCGACAGCCCCGAAGAACGGCAGCGGCTGCAGACCCTGCTCCGGCGCCGGGCCCCGGCCGGGATTCCGCTGCACCTGGAGATCAGCGCGCCGCGGCCGGTGATATCCCCCTATACCCTGCGTTTCATCATCGACGGGAACGGCGCCCGTTTCGATGCCTGCTCCACCTTCACCGCCGAGGGGCGCCGCAGGATCCTCGCCGCTGCGCGCGCGGCCGGGCTTCGCGGCGCGGCCGACTGCACGATCGGCCTCGGCATGCCCAGCCCCGCCTGGGACGATGCGGTTGTCAGCGCGATTGCCCGGCTGGCAGAGCTGGGCGGGGGATCGGTCACCTTCAGCGACGCCGACATGACCCTGATCGCCCCGCCCGGCACGGCGCAAGGCTATTTCGATCGGGTGGTCGGAGACCTGAAGGCCGAACTGCCGGAAGCGTTCTCCCTGCATGCGCTTCTGCCCGCGCCCCCCGCCCCCGAGGGTTCCGACAAGGCCGCGGGGCCGCCCGAATTCACCGCCACCCTCAGCCCCGAAGGCGATGTCCGCCTCCACGGCCCGATTCCGGATGCACGCATCCGCACCGCTACCGAAAGCTTCGCCCGCGCCCGCTTCGGCAGCAAGGCGGTGCGCAGCGCCCTGCGAATCGACGAGGGGCTGCCGCACGGCTGGACGCCCCGGGTGCTCGCCGCGCTGGAAGCCCTCGCACGGCTGAACAGCGGCTCGGTGGTGATGCAGCCCGGCATCGTCAGGATCCGCGGCCGCACCGGAGATCCCGACGCGCGGGCCGAGATCGCCCGCATACTTTCGGAAAAGCTGGGCGACTCCGAGGATTTCCGCATTTCCGTCACCTACGAGGAACGGCTCGACCCGCAGAAGGACATCCCCACCCCCGAGGAGTGCGTGGCCCGGATCAACCGGATTCTGGAGGTGCAGCAGATCACCTTTGCCCCCGGCTCGGCAGAGATCGACGAGGTTGCCCGGGCTTCGCTCGACAATATCGCCGAAGTCATGAAGCAGTGCCTGGATGTCCCGATGGAGGTGGGCGGCCACACCGACAGCCAGGGCCGCGAGGAGATGAACCTCGCGCTCAGCCAGGCCAGGGCCGAAGCGGTCATCAACGCGCTGCTCGCCCGCCGGGTGCTGACATCCGGCCTCACGGCGAAAGGCTATGGCGAAACCAGGCCGATCGCCGACAATTCCACCGAAGAGGGGCGCACGGCCAACCGGCGTATCGAATTCCGGCTGATCGAGGCCGGGCAGGAAACACGGGAAGCGGCGGGTGCCGGACCCGAAGCGGCCGGGACGCCCGACTCGGCGGCAACCTCGACGGCAACGGAGGCGGAGAGGACCGCGACCGACGGCACCGAGGCGCCCCACCCGCATCCGCAGCCGCAACCGGAGAACCACGATGAACAGAACTGAGCTCGTAATCGCTACCGCCATCGTGCTGTTCACGGCCTTCCTCGCCGGGTGGTTCGCCCATTGGCTGGCGGGCCGCTTCATGCGGGTCGGACAGACCGACATGAACGAGCTGGACCGGATGGCCCAGCAGCTGCACGAAGCCGAGGAGCAGCGCGATCAGGCGGTATCCTACTTCCGCCAGCGCGAGGCGGAGCTCGCCAACAAGCTTGCCCAGATGGAAGCCGAACTGTGCGCGGCGATGGACGGGCTGCGCGAGGCGCGCCGCGAAACCGAGGAACTGCGCAGCCTTCACGGCGGAACCGGCGAATCCTGAGCGCTCACCAGCGCTTCAGCGCATCCTCGTCGGCATCCCGCGCCTCGACCCAGCGCGCCCCTTCGGCGGCAACCTCCTTCTTCCAGAAGGGGGCGCGGGATTTCAGATAATCCATCAGGAACTGCGCCGCCTCGAAAGCGGCCACCCGGTGCGGCGCGGCGGTAGCCACCATCATGATCCGTTCGCCCGGCTTCAGCCGGCCGTAGCGGTGGATGACGCGACAGGCTCCGAGCCGCCAGCGCCCGACGGCCTCGGCAACCATCGCCTCGATCGCCGGAGCCGTCATCGCCGGGTAATGCTCGATTTCCATGTAGTGCAGGGTGCCGGGCAAATCCCGCACCACCCCGGTGAAGCTGACCACGGCACCGATATCGGTTGCCCCGCGCGCAAGCATGTCGAGTTCCCGGCCCGGATCGAAATCCTCACGCTGAACCCTGACTCTCTCCCCGGCCCCCTGTTCTTCACGGCCCCTGTTCTTCACGGCCTCCTGCATCCCGGCCCCCTGTTCTTCACGGCCTCCTGCAGCCCGGCCCCACCATCGCGGACCCCGGCCGCATGTTTCCCGGCGCCTCATCCCCCGGTCATCGGCGGAAAGAAGGCCACCTCGCGCGCACCCGCAAGGGAGGCATCGAAGCCTGTCAGCTCCTGGTCCACCGCAACCCGCAACGCGGACAGGTCGGAGAAGGCCAGCGCGTAGCGCTCCTCGCGAGCCTTCAACTCCTCGACAAGCTCGGCCACGGTCCGCGCCGTTGTCTCGACACGCTCGCGCGGCAGGCCGATCCGCTCGCGCACCCAGGCGAAATAGACGACTTCTATCATGTCTCGTCCCTCAGGAATGGCAGCGATTTCCGTAAATAGTCAAGCCCGGTCAGCAGTGTCAGCACGGCCGCGCCCCACAGCAGGACGACCCCGCCCCACCAGGCCCAGGCCGCGCCGGCCGCCTTCCAGCGCAGCCCGAAGACATCTTCTTCCCGCCCGGCCATGATCTCGCGCAGCAGCGCCTCGTCCATGCCGTAGCTCTGCATCACGAAGAAATGCTCGAACAGACCCTGGGAAAACAGCACCGCCAGCGCCAGCATCTGCGCCGTGGTCTTCCACTTCGCCAGCCGGGTCACCTTCAGCCTTCCCGCCGCCGCGCCCAGATACTCCCTCAGGCCGGAAACGAAAACCTCGCGAAACAGGATGATCGTCGCCGGAAGCAGGATCCAGGGGTTCATCCCCGAAAACCCCGTCACCACCAGAAGCGCGATCACCACCATGGCCTTGTCGGCGATCGGGTCCAGCATCGCGCCGAACCGGCTTTCCTGCTGCCACAGGCGGGCGAGATAGCCGTCGAACCAGTCGGTGACGGCCGCCAGCACGAACAGGACAAGCGCAAACCAGTCTGCCCAGGGCCGCGTGAAATACAGGAACATGATGGCGATACCGGGGGCCGCCAGCAGGCGCAGGATGGTCAGGATGTTCGGTATCGTCATGCGCATGAGCGCTTGGTAACGGTTTCCGCCGGGCAGGAAAAGCCGCAGCTTGCCGCCGGATGGCGGACCGGGCGCGCCGGCCCCGCCCCTTCGCCTTCTGCGCTCAGCCTTTTTCGCGAAAATGATGATAGATCGTTTCCGCCACCCGGTCCGAGATTCCGGCCACTGCCTTCAGATCGGCGAGCCCGGCGCGGCTGACCGCCCGGGCGCTGCCGAAATGGGCCAGAAGCGCCCGCTTCCGGGCGAGGCCCACACCGGGGATCTCGTCCAGCCGGGTAGCCCCGATGGCCCGGGCGCGGCGGGCCCGGTGCGCCCCGAGCGCAAACCGATGCGCCTCGTCGCGCAGACGCTGCACGAAATAGAGCACCGGATCGTCATGTGCCAGGGCAAGGGGGCGGGCGCCGGGGCGGTGGAACTCTTCCCGACCCGCATTCCGCGCCGCCCCCTTGGCCACCCCGATGACGGGAATGTCGGACACCCCCTCCCCGGCCAGCACTTCGACAACGGCCGAAACCTGCCCCGCGCCGCCATCGATCAGCAGCAGGTCCGGCCAGGTGTCGGAACGCCGCTTCGGATCCTCCCCGCGCAACCTCCGGAAGCGCCGGCGCAGCACCTCCTTCATCATCGCGAAATCGTCGCCGGGCGTCAGATCCGCATCGCGGATGTTGAACTTCCGATACTGGCTCCTGACAAAGCCCTCCGGGCCGGCCACGATCATCGCCCCGACCGCATGCGCGCCCTGGATGTGCGAATTGTCATAGACCTCGATCCGCCGCGGCGGGGCATCCAGGCCGAACGCCTCGGCCAGGCCGGCCAGCAGCTTCGCCTGGGCGGCCCCTTCAGACAGCCGGCGCGCCAGGCTTTCACGCGCGTTGCGCAATGCCCCGGCAACGAGATCCGCCTTTTCGCCCCGCTGCGGCACGAGCAGACGCACCCGGCGCCCTGCCCTGTCGCTCAGGGTCTGCTCCATCAGCGCGCGATCCTCGATCCCATGACTCAGCAGAATGACCGCGGGCGGATCGTGCCGGGTGTAGAACTGGCCGACGAATCCGCGCAGCACCTCTGCCTCCCCGGCGCCGGACCCGGTGCGCGGGTAATGGTCCCGGTTGCCCCAGTTCTGATGCCCCCGGATAAAGAACACCTGCACGCAGGCCTGCCCGCCTTCCATGTGCAGCGCGATCACATCCGCATCGCGCACCGCGCGCGGATTGACGCCCTGCACCTGCTGCACCTCGGTCAGGGCGCGGATCCGGTCGCGCAGGGCCGCGGCGCGCTCGAATTCCAGCGCCGCGCTGGCAGCCTCCATCTGGCGGGCGAGATCTTCCTGGATCCGGGTGCTGCGCCCCTGCAGGAAGCGCTCCGCGTCAGCCACCAGCGCGGCGTAGTCCTGCCGCGATATCCTGCCCACGCAGGGGGCCGAGCAGCGCCGGATCTGGTAGAGCAGACAGGGGCGGGTGCGCCCCTCGAATACCGCATCCGAACAGTCCCGCAGCAGAAAGACCTTCTGCAGCTGGTTCAGCGTCCGGTTCACCGCCCCGGCACTGGCGAAGGGGCCGTAATAGTTCCCCGGTTCGCGCCGTGCTCCCCGATGTTTCCTGATCCGCGGAAACTCGTGCCCGGTGGAAACCAGGATGTTCGGGAAGCTCTTGTCGTCACGCAACTGGACATTGTATTTCGGCTTCAGCTGCTTGATCAGGTTCTGCTCCAGCAGCAACGCCTCTGCCTCGGTTTCCGTGGTCAGGAACATCATCGAGGCGGTTTCCGCGATCATGCGGGAAATCCGCGGGCCGTGCCCTCCCGGCTTGGCATAGCTGGCAACACGCTTCTTCAGGTTGCGCGCCTTGCCGACATACAGGACCGCCCCGCCGGCCGACAGCATCCGATAAACGCCCGGGGAGTTGCCGAGCGCATTCAGATAGCTCCTGATCCGCTCATGCCCGCTCTGCTGTCGTGCCGTCATCTGCCCTTACAGCCGCACAAGGAGCCCCGCCGATTCCCGGGCGCGCTGCACCCTAGCGCGCGCCGGCGCAAGTGGAAACATCTCCACCATGCCTGTGGACAACTCTGGTGACAACCCCGGGCCGTGACCGGCTTCTCGTTGATTTCATGCCGTTTCTCCGAATTGCCAAAATTTTAAGCATCTCTGCATGTGGTTGAAAATAAGGGGAAAAATATTGGCCTGCCTGCAAGCATGTGATTTCATTGCCAAAAAGGAACCCGTCCCGGCAAAAGCCGAGGCAGCGGTGCAAAACTTCCGGACCGGAACCGCGCGCGACAGCGCCGAAACGGTCTATTCCAGGCCCAGGACATCGGGCGTCTGCCAGCCCAGGTGCTGGCCGCCGTCTACACAGATCAGCTGCCCCGTTACCGCTTTCGCGCCGATCAGATAAGCAAGCGCATCGGCCACATCCCCCGGGTCGGCGCCGCGGCCGAGCACCGTGCTGGTACGCTGCCGGGCGTAATTCTCCCGGCTCTGGTTGGCCCCGATCAGCGTCGGCCCCGGGCCGATCGCGTTCACCCGCACCCGGGCTCCGAGCGCCTGGGCCGCCGTGCGGGTGAAGGCCCACAGGCCCATCTTCGCGATCGTGTAGCTCATGAATTCCGGCGTCGGCTTGAGCACCCTCTGATCCAGCATGTTCACAACCATAGATTGCGCAACCGGCTCGCTTCCGGCATCTTTCGCCGGCCCCGGAGCCTGGGCCGCGAAACGCTGGGTAAGCACGAAGGGCGCGCGCAGGTTCGACCCCAGATGCCGTTCCCAGCTGTCCGCCGTGGCGCTTTCCAGATTGTCGTATTCGAAGATCGAGGCATTGTTGACAAGCAGGCTCAGCGGCCCGCCCAGCGCCTCTGCCGCCCGCCCGACCAGGTTCTGCCGCTGCTCCTCGTCCAGCAGATCCGCCTGCAGGGCCTCGGCCCGTCCACCGCCGGCGCGGATCCGCTCCGCCACCTCCCGGGCCCCGTCGGCCGAGGTGGCATAATGCACCGCCACGTCAAAACCCATCTCTCCCAGCCGGAGCGCCATGGCCCGGCCAAGGCGCTTGCCGGCTCCGGTCACGAGCGCGCGCTTCACCTTCATTTCCGTTCCCGCTCCGTGCATCTTTCCCCGTGCATCTTCCTCCGTGCAACGCCCATCCGGAGAGGCCGGTCACGACAGGATCGCCACCAGATACCCGGCATAAAGTGCCGCAAAGGCCGCACCCCACCAACGCGATATGTTGACACGCCAGAGCACGAAGGGCGCCAGCAGCAGCGACGCGCCGATCATCACCAGAAGATCGAACTGCAGCACATCGCGCGAAACCGGGATCGCGCCGAACAGGCTGGCCATGCCGACGATGCCCAGCAGGTTCGCCATGTTCGAGCCGAGCACATTGCCCAGCGCGACATCGGTCTGCCGGCGCAATGCCGCGGCAATGGTCGTTGCCAGCTCCGGCAGCGAGGTGCCGACGGCCACCAGCGTCAGCCCGATCACCGTTTCGCTGACCCGGTAAGTCCGGGCGATGGCGGTGGCGCTTTCCACGAGGATGTCCGCCCCGAGCGGCAACCCCACGACCCCGAGCATCAGATAGGCCATGATCCGCCACCAGGGCGCACCCAGTTCGGCGCCCTCGACCTCGATCAGCGCCTCGCGCGTTGCCGCCTCGGCCCGGCGGTGGCGGCGGGCGGCGCGAGCGGCATGCAGCATGAAGGCGACATAGACGGCCAGCAGGAGCAGCCCCTGCCCCCAGGAGATCGGGCCCAGCCAGGCCAGGAGCGTGAAGGCGGCCGTTCCGGCAAGCATCTGATAATAGCTGGTACGCGTCTCGCAGTCGCGCATCGGCAGCCCGGCCAGCATCGCCGGCAGCCCGAGCACCAGCAGCACATTCGCCGTGTTCGAGCCGACGACATTGCCCACGGCAATTCCCGGCGCATCCTCCAGAACCGCGCTGACGGCCACCAGAAGTTCCGGCGCCGAGGTGCCTACCGCAACGATGGTCAGGCTGACGATCAGCGCCGGCACCCCCAGCCGCAGGCTGACGTTGACGGCTCCGCGCACCAGCATGTCACCGGCCAGCACCAGAATGCCCAGCCCGAGGAGGGCAAGAAGGAAATCCACCATCGGCCGCTACTTTCCCTCACCGCACGCGCATGGCCCGCGGCCGATCCGGAACCTGCCGCAGGAGGGGCATTTCGCCGCCGCCAGCCGCTTCTGCCCGGGAAACCGCAGCCGTCCGAACATGGCCAGCACGCCGATTCCGATCAGGAACAGGGAAACCACCTTGATCATGCGCTACAATCCGAACCGCGCAAAGGCCGCCCGCTCCTCGATAGCTCCGGCCGTTTCCTCGACCAGCCGGGCACCGAACCGGGCGAGCAGGGGCCGCTTGCGGCTGAAATGGGCAAAGCGCACCTTGTCTCCGTACCGCTCCTTCATCTTCGGAACGAGATGGCCGATCCCGTCGGCCAGGCCCAGCGCCACCGCCTCTTCGCCGATCCAGAACTCGCCGCTGAAAAGATCCTTCCCCTCCGCCAGACGCGCCCCCCGCCGGGCCCTGACCTGGGCGATGAACGCCTCGTGGATCTGCCCCAGTACGGCTTTCAGCTTCTTCACCTCGGCTGCCTTTTCCGGGCGGAACGGGTCCAGCAGGCTCTTCGACCGGCCGGCAACATGAACCCGCCGCTCGATTCCGTGGCGGGAGATGAATTCCTGCAGCCCGAAACCGGCCATTATCACCCCGATCGAACCGACCACCGAGCTCCGGTCCAGCCAGATCTCGTCGGCTGCGGTGGCCAGCCAGTATCCGCCCGAGGCCGCCACATCCTCGACAAAGGCATGAACCGGAATCTCCCTTTCCTCCGCCAGCCGCCTGATCCTGCCCGCGATCAGCGAGGACTGCACCGGCGAGCCCCCGGGAGAATTGAGCAGAAGCGCAACCGCGGTCGGCTTTCCCTTCCGGAAGGCGCGTTCGATCAGCGGCGCGAGCCCGACATCGTTGAGCCCCGGCATCCGCCCGCCCGATGCGATCATGCCATTGAGGTGAAGCACCGACACCAGAGGCGGGCGGTTCACGAAAGGGATCCTCGGTTTCATGGGGGATGATGTAGAGCCCTCGCAGCCGATGAACAAGGCATCACTGCATATCGCCGCACGCGACCGTCGGTGCGTCACCTTTCCGCGACAGCTTCCGCCGGTCGCCCCGGCCCCGGCCTCGCCCCGCCAGGAAGGCGCAATTTTCCCCGGATGCCGCAGCCGGGGCACAGTCCGGGCGCATTTCCGACACACTCGCGCGGCAGCCTTCCGGGCAGCAGGGTCTGCCACCTGCCGACCTGTCCGTCTGCTCGATGGGGTGTGAAATGTCTGCTGTCCGCTGCCTGAGAGGCGCCGCCGGAGCCCTGGCTCTTGCCGCCACGCTGCCTGTCCTGTCCGCCCTGCCGGCCTCGGCTTCCGCCGACTGCGCGCGCGCGCCTCTGCCGGCTGCCGCCTACCGGACGATCCCCGCCGTCGATCCCGATCAGGATCTGTTCAACCGGGCGATCGTGTCCGAGGTCAACTACTACCGCTGCACGGCGGGGCTGAAGCCGCTGCGCCTTGCCGACGGCCTTGCCAGGGTAGCCAGCACCCATGCCCGCTGGATGGCGGAGGCGGGAAAGCTCAGCCACCGCTCCACCGTTCCGGGGCTGTCCTCCGTGCAGGAGCGCGTGCTGGCATCCGGTCTGACGGTGCGGCTCGGTTCGGAGAACATCGGCTACCTGCCCCGTTACCGCTTCGGCGACAGCCGCAAGATCCGCATCCGCGACAAGGCACGCTGCGAATTCACCACGGCCGGCGGCAGGCGGATCGCACCGCACAGCTACGCCTCGCTCGCGGCCGACATCGTGAAGCTGTGGATGCGCTCGCCCGCGCACCGGCAGAACCTGCTCGACAGGAGGGTCCGGGTCGTCGGCGCCGCGCTCGACTTCGACCCGCAGGGGATCCAGTGCGGCCAGTTCTACATGGCCCAGAACTTCGCCGGCTGATCCTGATGCCATTTGCTCTGGCAAACCGGCCCCGGATGGTATTTTCTTGAAACCGGGTTACTCATCCTGGATCGGTGCTCGGGGGGCTTGCCATGATACCACACCACAGACTTCACCACAGGCTTCGTAATCGCACGGGGGCGTTCCTTCGCGCCGGAAGGCTCGCCGTCGTGCTCTGCGTCGCCACGTTCGGCATCGGCCTGTCGCCGGCCGCCGCCCTGGTGCCCTCTACCGGGGATGACTCCGATCCGCAGCCCGCCCCGCCGCCGCAGATCGGTCCCGGAACGCCCTATATCTCGGGCCGCTTCGCCGGTGCGGCGCCGGTCGTCTCTCCCCCCGCCGGCGCCGTGATCCCGGATGACTTCTGCCTGCCCGGCAAGCTGAACGACTGCGGCGACCATCTGCGCGATCAGCCGGCCACCGCTGCGGCCGCACCTCCCCCGGGCGGGGAAAGCGGCACTGAGGGAATCGTGTTCTTCGGCGACCCCGAGAACGCCTTCGCCCGAGCACGCAACAGCTTCTGGGCAGACGGGCGCTTCCGGCAGACCCGCCGCACCGGGATCGGAGAAAGCACCGATTCCGCCATTTCCGGCATCGGCGGCGACCGGCGCTTCGGCGAACGATTCCTGCTCGGGATCATGGTGCTGCAAAGCGAAAGCACCCTTGCCCGCAGCGGGCCGGGCACGGTGGATCGCGGCAGCGGGCTGCTCTACGGGCCATATTTCGCAATCGAGCTGTCCGATACATGGTCGCTGGACGGCCGGCTGGCCATCGGAACCCGCGATCACACCGTCACCACGGGCGGAGTGCTCTCCGGCCAGTACCGGAGCCGGGAAACCTATGGCGCGCTTCGCCTTTCCGGCGACATTCCGCGCGGCAACTGGCGACTGAACCCGGCGTTCGAGGTGACGGTCCTGAACCGGGACGACGAAGCCTACATCGATGGCATTTCCGGCCCCGTCCCCGCGCAGAGCACGCAGCAGACATTCCTGACCGGCACGCTTCTGGGCTATTACGAGGGCCTGTCGCTGGCCGGCGGCGCGCTGACTCCCTATGCCGGCCTCGAGGTCAGCCAGCTTGTCGGCTCGGGCGGCCCCTTCGGTGCGGTCCGCGTCGGGCTTGCGCTCAACTTCGACAACGGCGGCATGCTGAACATCGACTACGCCCACGGCGCCATCGGGCTGTCAGGGGTCAGCGACAGGCTGCTGACGGTTCGCCTGGAAATCCCGTTCTGACGGCAAACGGGCGCGAAGACGGCTTCAGCCGAGCATATCCCGATAAAGCGCCTCGAAACCGGCATGCACGGCGTCCGGCGAAAAGCGGCGGCTGCGACTCAGCGCCAGCGCGTTCTGCCCCTGCTTCCGGCGCAGGCCCTCATCTTCGATGAGCCTCAGAAGCGCCCTGGCGATCGCCGCGCTGTCACCGACCGGAACCACTGCGCCAACCGCGGGATCGACAAGCTCCCGGACCCCGCCGCAATCGGTCGCCACCACCGGAAGCCCCTGCTGGAAGGCCTCGACGATGGAGATCGGCAGCGCTTCCCAGCGCGATGTCAGAAGATAGATATCGCTCGCGGCCAGAAGAGCGGGAATGTCGCCGACATGACCGAGGAAGGAAACATGGTCGGACACCCCGAGCACATCCGCCCAGCGCTGCACCAGCCCGTCAAGCGGCCCGCCTCCGGCAACCACGAAGCGGACATCCTCCCGTTGCGCGGCGATCTTGCGCGCGACCTCGATCATGATGTCGATGCCCTTCTGCTGATCGAGCCGCGACAGGCTACTTACAAGGATGCCCCCCTCACCGCTCCCCGGCAGGCCGCGGAGCAGCTTCTGGCGCACCCGGGCCACCCTTTCGGGGGGAATCGGCCCGGGCCGGTGCACGCCCAGGCCGATGACCCTCGTCCGCTCCTCCGGCAGGCCGTGGGCCACCAGCTTCCGCAGAGCCGTCCGGCTTGGTGAAACGGTCAGCGCGGCGCAACGCCGCGCCGTATGGGCAACGCTGGCTTCCCGTTCCGGGTCGGAGCCGTGATAGGTAAAGACGATCGGGATCCCCGACCGGGCCGCCGCCAGCCGGGCCACGATGACCGGCGCGGTTTCATGGGCATGGATGATCTGGATCCGGTGCCGGCGGAGGATCCGCCGCATGCGCCGGGCCACCGGAAGCAGGCGCGCAACCCGGCTGAAGACCGAGCCCCCCTCGGCCGCAACTCCGTCAAAATCCAGAAGTTCAAAGGGGGGATCATCGTTTTCGGGGCGCCATTCTCCCTCGCCTCCGCCCAGCACGACACCGTGCCCCCGGGAGCGCAGATACTCCGACAGGTCCAGAATGTGACGCTGAATTCCACCGATACGGAAATTGGTGGAAAGCTGAAGGATGCGCATCCGGTCCGTTTCCTGCATTGGCGGGCCCGTGTCCGGACGGTCGGGCCGGCAAGGCCAGCTCGACACTAGGCTTTCCAGCGGCGACTGCAACCGGGAGGCTGGCGCGAAACGGCCGGCTGCCGAAATCCGGCAGGATTACGCGCAATTGTCCACCCGACGGGAACAATCCGTCGCCGAGCCGCCACCTGCCGACATCTTTGCGGAAATCCCCGGTTTCGCCCAGGAATTGCCAGAAAAATGCCCCGATCTCCAGCGGAGTTTCTCGCACAGGCCGGGCGAAGCCGCATGAGACGCAAAACCCGCGTGACCTGTGCACGGCAGCACGAAGACAGTCCCGGCCAACGGCCGGAGACAGCAGACCGCAGAAGGTGAAACATGCCGGATCAGCCGCAGCAGACGTCCCCCGCGCCGGCGGATTGCCCTTACGATTACGATCAGGCCTTTTCCCGCCACCGCGGCCTGATCGACGTCTCCGAACAGGAACGCCTGAAATGCACCCGTGTGGCCATCGCCGGCGTCGGCGGCATCGGCGGGCATCACGCCGCGACGCTGGCCCGCACCGGGCTGGGCCGCTTCGTACTGGCCGATTTCGACCACTACGAACTGCATAACATGAATCGGCAATACGGTGCCAGCATCGGCACGCTGGGGCGGAACAAGGCCGAGGTCATGCGCGACATCCTGCACGGCATCAACCCCGAGGCAGAAGTGCGGCTGATGACGCGCCCCCTCGACAGGAACAGCATCGATCCCTTCCTGGAAGGGGCGGATATCGTTATCGACGCGCTGGACATCATGGCCCAGACGGCGCGCCGTGCGCTTCTGGCCGCGGCCCGGGAACGGGGGATACCGGCATTTTCGGCCGCCCCGCTGGGGTTCGGCGGCGCCGTGTTCCACTACCACCCCGAGGGGATGAGCTACGACGAGTTCGCCGGCCTGGAAGACGGCATGAGCGAACGGCAGATGCTGCTGCACTTCCTGTGCGCGATCGGCGCGCAGGGGCCGCATCTGAAATACATGGACACCAGCGGAATCGGATGCGAAGGCGGCACGGCTCCTTCGCTCGGCCTGGCCTGCCAGATCGGCGCCTGCATGGTGGCCACCGATGTGGTGGCCCATCTGCTCGGGCGACGCACACCCAGATGGGTGCCGCGTTTCGCTCAGTTCGACCCTTATGGGCGCAGCTACCGCGAGCGCTACCGCCCGTGGGGGGCGCGCAATCCGCTCCAGCGGCTGCGGATGGCCGTTCTCAGGCGCAGGCTGCCGGCGCTGGCCCAGGACCAGCCGGTCGCCGCCGCTCCCGCCGGCCAGGCGGGATGATTCATGTCTCTGCTGACCGAGCTCTTCCTGTCGCGGATCCGGGTGGCGCGTGACATACACCGCCACGCCTTCCGGTGCTACGGGACCCGGACGGCGCTGCTGTTTCCGGAGCGCGCGACGAGCTACCGGGAACTTCAGGAGCGCAGCTACCGGCTTGCGCAGGCATGGCGGGCGCTGGGGCTGAAAAAGGGCGACATCGTCTTTGCGCAGGTCGATGCCGACCCCGCCTTCTTCGAGCTCCGCATCGCGGCGCTCGAAGCGGGCATCGTCCTGGCGAGCTTCCACCATCGCCATGCCCCCGATCTTCTGGCCCATGCCGCCCGCGCCGCGCCGCCGGCCCTCTATGTCGTCGATCCGGGCTACGCCCCGGGCTGCGCCGAAGCCGTGCGCACCGCCGCTCCCGGCACCGTTATCTGGCAGGACCCGGGCCGCCCCGGCGGCGATTACGAAACCAGTCTCGCGACACGGGCCCCGCTGCAGTCCAGCGAAACCGTCCACCCGCGGGACCCGATGAGCCTGGGCTTCACCTCGGGAACGACCGGCCCCCCGAAAGGGTTGCTTTCCAGCAACGGGGCGGCCGTTGCAAGCCTCAAGCTGATCATCCGCAACCTGAACATCAGGCCCGACCGCAAGGCACGCAACGTCTCCCTTTCCGCGATCCCGCTGACGGGCGCCGGCTCCGGGCTGATCCTGCCCACGATGCTGAGCGGGGGAACCCTGGTGGTGATGCGGGAGCACTCGACAGCGGCGATACTGGAAAGCATCTCCCGCCACCGGGTGACCCGGCTGTTCCTCACCCCGAGCCAGCTTGTGGACCTGCTCGACCTCCCCCCCGGAGAACGGGCCGCAACCGATAGCCTGGAGCACATCATCTACGGCACGGCACCGATGCCCGCCGCCAGGCTGCGGGAGGCCATTGCCACCTTCGGGCCGATCCTGCAGCAGGGCTACGGGCAGGCCGAAGTCCTGCCCCCCGTCAGCCTGCTGCGCCCACAGGATCACATGCGGGGCGACCGGCCGGCCCCGCGCAGGGTGCTGCGCTCCTGCGGGCGGGTCGTGAAGGGAGTGGAACTGCGCATTGCCGGCGCCCGCAGGGTTCCGGGGTGCCACGACGCGGTCGGTGCGATCCACGTCCGCACACCGACCCGTTTCAGCGGCTACCTGGAACCGGCCCGCAACGGCGGCGTCATCCTCGATGACGGGTATTTCGTGACCGGAGATCACGGCTTCATCGACGACGAGGGCTACCTGCACGTTCTCGGCCGCGAAGCCGAGATCATAGATTCTCCCGCCGGGCCGATCCATCCGCGGCTGGTCGAGGAGGAAGCCCACGAGCATCCGGCGGTGAAGGAGTGCTGTCTGGTCGAGCATGCCGGCAAGCGGGTGCTCTGCCTGGCGTTGCGCTCCCGGCACCGGCAGGGCCGGAAAGATGAAATCGCCGCCGAGGTCGGCGTCACGCTCAGGGCGGCCCTGCCGGAAGCGCTCCGGCCGGACAGGATAGTGATCTTCCCGGCGCTGCCACGCAGCTTTCTCTGCAAGATCGCACCCCGGGACATCAGGAGGAAGCTGGCCGATGAACACGCTGCCTGAAACCCCGACGGTCCGGCCGCTGCCGCTCGGCAGCAAGTTCAGCTACGGGCTGGGAGCGGTTGCCTATGCGCTTCCCTATCAGGTGATGGCCAGCTTCTTCCTGTTCTATACCACCGCAATCCTGAAGGTTGCCCCTGCGGTCGCCGGCTTCGTCATCGCGGTTTCCGTGCTCTGGGATGCAATCACCGATCCGTGGATCGGCCATGTCTCGGACCGGAGCCGCTCGGACCGGTTCGGCCGGCGGCACAAGTTCCTGCTGCTGGGCGGCATCGGAACCGCGATCGGGAGCATCCTGCTGTGGTCGATCCCTCCCGACATGAATGTCTCCGCCAAGATCGCGCTGCTTCTGGGCGCGCTCCTGTTCGTCAAGACGATGAACACGGTCTACGGCGCGCCGTATTACGCGCTGGGCGGCGCCATCAGCCAGGATTACGACGAACGCTCCTCCCTGCAGGGATGGCGGGCGGCGTTCCACGTCCTGGGCATGATCATGGCGCTGGTCGGCACCCAGGTCTTCATCTTCCGCTCGACGCCGGAATTTCCGCGCGGCCAGCTCGATCCGGCCGCCTATCCGAAGATCGGCGTGGCGGTGGCGCTCATCACCCTGGTCGTTGCCCTGATCGCCGTCCTGACGATCCCGAAGGACCACCGGCCGGGCGGCGGCGCAAGCAGGAGAGGGCTTGCCGCCCAGATCCGCGCCGCGCTGGCCGGGTCGAGCTTCCGGGCCATCGTCCTGGTGATCTTCCTGATCGAGGTCGCCTTTCAGATGATCGTCAGCATCAGCACCCATGTGAACACCTTCACCTACGGCCTGAACGGGCCGCAGATGGGCATTCTAGGGCTGGCCATACTGGGCATGTCGGTGCTTTCGCAGCCGTTCTGGGTGCTTCTGTGCCGCCGGTTCGAAAAGCGCGACGTGCTGATCCTGGGCATGGTCTTCGGGCTGATCGGGTTCGTCGGCATGCCCTGGGTGCATGTGGGGCTGGGGTGGTTGCCGATCGGAACCCCCGGCAGCCTGTGGACCCTTGCGCTCTTCAGCGCCGTGGCCGGAATCGGCAACGGGGCCTTCATGAGCATTCCCTTCTCGATGGTGTCGGATGCCGCCGACGAGGGGCAGCTGACCAGCGCGCAACGCCAGGAAGGGCTGTATTTCGGGCTTTACACCTTTGCCTACAAGCTCGGCATAGCGGTCAGCGTCCTGATCGGCGGAATCCTCCTGGACATGATCGGCTTCGTCGCCGGCGCCGACGAACAGAGCCCCGAAACCGCCTATCAGCTGGCCATGGCGCCCACCTGGCTGCTGGTCGGGATGACCCCGCTCATCCTGTGGGCCCTCCTGCACTACCGGATCGACCGGCGGGCCCATGCCCGCATCTCCTCCCGGCTTGCCGCGCAGGAGGCCGGCTGAAGGCATCCCGGCAACCTTGCCGGCGGCAGCGCGGCGGGCAGCGGAACGGGGTGGGGCGGCGGGACGGAGACGAAATCCGACACACCTATGGACAGGGCATTCCAAGCCCGCTATATCCGCCCAGTCCCGCGGCCCCGGATTCGCTCCGGGGCCCGTGATGTCTTGAATTCGGGGACCTTCGGAACCCTGCGCAATGGCCCGAACGGGCCCAAACATGGTGGGTCGCAAGACCCGCAAAGCTGACGGAAGACAGAAAGCATGGCACTCAAGTCGTACAAGCCGACGACGCCGGGCCAGCGCGGGCTGGTGCTGATCGACCGTTCGGAGCTTTGGAAAGGCCGCCCGGTCAAGTCCCTCACCGAAGGGCTGACCAAGAAGGGCGGACGGAACAATACCGGACGGATCACGATGCGCCGCCGCGGTGGGGGGGCAAAACGCCTCTACCGGATCGTGGATTTCAAGCGCAACAAGTTCGACGTTCCGGCAACCGTGGAACGGATCGAATATGACCCGAACCGGACGGCCTTCATCGCGCTGATCAGGTATGAGGACGGCGAACAGGCCTATATCCTTGCCCCGCAGCGGCTGGCCGTGGGCGACAGGGTGGTCGCCTCGGCAAAGGCCGATATCAAGCCCGGAAACGCGATGCCGTTTTCCGGCATGCCGATCGGCACCATTGTCCACAACATCGAGATGAAGCCCGGCAAGGGCGGCCAGATCGCACGCGCCGCGGGCACCTACGCCCAGTTCGTCGGTCGTGACGGCGGTTACGCGCAGATCCGCCTGTCCTCGGGCGAACTGCGGATGGTGCGCCAGGAATGCATGGCCACCGTCGGCGCGGTCTCGAACCCCGACAACTCCAACCAGAACCTCGGGAAAGCGGGGCGCAACCGTCACCTGGGCAAGCGCCCAAGCGTGCGCGGTGTGGTGATGAACCCGGTCGATCACCCGCACGGCGGCGGCGAGGGCCGCACCTCGGGCGGCCGCCACCCGGTCACCCCCTGGGGCAAGCCGACAAAGGGTGCCAAGACCCGCAACAGGAAAAAAGCGTCCAGCAAGCTGATCATCCGCTCGCGGCACGCCAGGAAGAAGGGGCGCTAGACCATGGCACGTTCTGTCTGGAAAGGGCCGTTCGTCGACTCCTATGTTCTCAAGAAGGCCGAGAAGGCCCGGGAAAGCGGCCGCAACGAGGTCATCAAGATCTGGTCGCGCCGCTCGACGATCCTGCCTCAGTTCGTGGGGCTCACGTTTGGCGTCTACAACGGCCGCAAGCACATCCCCGTAAGCGTCACGGAAGAAATGATCGGCATGAAGTTCGGCGAATTCTCTCCGACCCGGACCTATTACGGACATGCCGCCGACAAGAAAGCGAAGCGGAAATAGTCATGGGCAAGGCAAAGAATCCCCGCCGCGTGGCCGAAAACGAAGCGATGGCGAAAACCCGCATGCTTCGCGTGAGCCCGCAGAAACTGAACCTGGTGGCCGCCATGATCCGCGGCAAGAAGGTGGACAAGGCGCTGACCGACCTGACGTTCTCGAAAAAGCGCATCGCGCAGGACGTCAAGAAATGCCTGCAGTCGGCGATCGCCAATGCCGAGAACAACCACGGGCTGGACGTGGACGAGCTGATCGTCGCCGAAGCCTGGGTCGGCAAGAACCTGGTCATGAAACGCGGCCGGCCGCGGGCCCGTGGCCGTTTCGGGCGGATCATGAAGCCGTTTTCGGAAATCACCATCAAGGTGCGGCAAGTCGAGGAGCAAGTCTGATGGGGCAGAAAATCAATCCGATCGGCATGCGCCTTCAGGTCAACCGCACCTGGGACAGCCGCTGGTATGCGAAGACCGCCGATTTCGGCGACCTGCTGCTTGAAGACATCCGCATGCGCGAATTCATCAACAGGGAATGCAGACAGGCAGGCGTGTCCAAGGTGATCATCGAGCGCCCGCACAAGAAGTGCCGCGTCACCATCCACACCGCGCGCCCCGGCGTCATCATCGGCAAGAAGGGCGCAGACATCGAAACCCTGCGCCGCAAGCTGGCGAAGATGACCGACAGCGAACTGCACCTCAACATCGTCGAGGTGCGCAAGCCGGAAATGGACGCGCAGCTGGTGGCCGACAGCATCGCCCAGCAGCTCGAACGGCGGATCAGCTTCCGCCGCGCGATGAAACGGGCGGTGCAGAACACCATGCGCATGGGCGCGCTCGGCATCCGGGTGAATGTCGCCGGCCGGCTTGGCGGCGCCGAGATCGCCCGCACCGAGTGGTATCGCGAGGGCCGGGTGCCGCTGCACACGCTGCGCGCCGACATCGACTATGCCACCGCCGAAGCCAGGACGCCTTACGGCATCATCGGCATCAAGGTCTGGATCTTCAAGGGCGAGATCATGGAGCACGACCCCTCGGCCCATGACCGTCGCCACCAGGAGCTCCAGGAAGGCCCGGCCCCGCGCGGTGCCGGCGGCCGCCGCTAGGAGGAACGACAGATGCTGCAACCGAAGCGCACCAAATTCCGCAAGATGCACAAGGGGCGCATCCGCGGCCAGGCCAAGGGCGGCACCGAACTGAACTTCGGCTCCTACGGTCTCAAGGCGATTCAGCCCGACCGGATCACCGCACGCCAGATCGAGGCCGCGCGTCGCGCCATGACCCGCCACATGAAACGCCAGGGACGGGTCTGGATCCGGATCTTCCCCGACACTCCGGTAAGCTCCAAGCCCACCGAAGTGCGGATGGGCAAGGGCAAGGGCTCGGTCGATTACTGGGCGGCCAAGGTGAAGCCGGGGCGGATCATGTTCGAGATCGACGGCGTGAGCGAAGCCGTCGCCCGCGAGGCGTTGCGCCTGGCGGCGATGAAGCTTCCGGTCAAGACCCGCACCGTGGTCCGCGAGGACTGGTAGAACCGGGGCATGTGAGCCGGTCGGAAACGCGAAGGGGGCGGGACACGATCCCGCCCCTTTCCTATCCCGCCCCCTTTCCTGTCGTGCCGCGCGCCTTCGGAAACCGGGCGGGCAGGCGCCGCCGTGCTCTCTTCCCGGCTCATCCGCATGCTTCCCCCGCCCGGCCCGCACCATCGTTCCCACCGGCACCGTGGCCCGCCGGGGCTGTCACAGCCGGTAGAATCTTCGTGCCGTTCCGGCGAAGATCTCCTGGCGCTCGGCAATCCTCAGCCCGCCTGTCAGCTCCAGCGCGGCGGCCATCCATTCGTCATAGCTGGCCCGCAGCCTGCAGAACGGCCAGTCAGAACCCCACATCACCCGTTCGACCCCGAACCCTTCCAGAACGGTTTCCGCAACCGGGCGCAGGTCGTCGGCGCACCAGCCTTCGGCCGCCTCGGTCACGAGGCCGGAGAGCTTGCAGAAGGCGCCGCTCTCCCCGGCGATCCGCCGCATCCCCCCGGCCCATTCCCTGAACAGCTCCGGACGCTCGGCAAGGCTGCGGATCGGCGGCTTCATGCAATGGTCGATCACCACCCGCATGTCAGGGTATTTCGCAAGCAACCTGCGGAAGTTTTCCAGCTGTTCCGGCACGCCGAAGGCATCGAGGGTCAGATCCATCTCCACCAACGCCCGAAAGCCCCACTGCACGTCGTCGCGCAACATCCAGCCGTGATCTCCGCCCAGCGCGCCCACCGGGCGCACCCCCACGAATTTCGGATGTTCCGCCAGTCGTTCCAGATGCTTCCGCCAGGACCTGTCGGCGAAATCCACCCGGCCGACCACCGCGGCGACGCTCGGCGTTGCCTCGGCAAGCGCGAGCAGACGGCGGGTTTCCTCCTCGCTCGGCGCGGCCTGGATCAGGACCGTCCTGCCGACCCCGTGGCGGGCCAGCTCCGGGCGCAGGTCGGCCGGACCGTAGGCACGCCGCAGGATTGCATCTTCCTGCGCCAGCCAGCCACCGCCCCCGTGCGCCGGATCCCAGTAATGCTGGTGGGCATCTATCCGATACATGTCTTTCCCTCCTCCGTCTGCCCGCGGCACCCGGCGCCGCCCCGGAGGAGGCGCTTGCCTTCGCGCGCCCCCGGAGTCGCCCCTGAAGCCGCATGTCCCCCGCTCGGCCGGTATCTGGGCATCGCGCCCGCTCATTTCCAGAGATCGCCCCGGCTGCGCTCCGAGGATCGGGCCCGGGCACGCCCGCCTCGCTCCGAGCGCCGGTTCAGTTCAGCCGCGCCAGGCGCTGCAGGAACGGGTCTTCATCAGGCCGGCGCGCCTTGCCGAAGGCAAAAAGCCGCCCCTTGCGGGGCGGATCTGCCGCGGTCGTGCCCCGCCCCGGCCGCATCAGCAGGGCCTCCAGGTCATAGATCTCGTCCCGCGGCAGGGCCGTTCGCCCACGGAGCGCCGGGCACGAGCCGGCAACGCCCCCGGGCGGAAGCGGCACCGGGTCGAGCCAGTGATGCCCGGGCTGCTCGCAACGGGAATCTTCGCGCCGGAATCGGCCGGGATTGCGCATGTTCCACTGCTCCGTGCCGGATCCACACCGGATCGTTCGCGCCGGCGATACTGGCAGCAGAAGCGGGCATAATTGTGGCGGCCCGGCCCGGCACGGCCCGGGTCGCCCCCCCCACAAGACCCGCGACAGCCGCACCGGGCCCCGGGCCACAGGCCGGCGCGCCCGCCGGCTGGCTCCGCCCGGGGAGCTACATGTTCGGATAGTTCGGCCCATCTCCGCCCTGGGGAACCGTCCAGACGATGTTCTCGGACGGATCCTTTATGTCGCAGGTCTTGCAATGCACGCAGTTCTGGAAGTTTATCACGAACTCCGGCGCCTTTCCCTCCTCGCGCAGCACCTCGTAGACCCCGGCCGGGCAGTAGCGCTGTGCCGGTTCGTCATATTGCGGCAGGTTCACCGAGATCGGCAGCGCCGGATCCTTCAGCTTCAGGTGGCAGGGTTGGCCTTCCTCGTGATTCGTGAAGGAAAAGGCCACATTGGTCAGCCTGTCGAAACTGAGCCTGCCGTCGGGTTTCGGGTACTCGATCGGCCGGTGCCTGGAAGCCGGTTCGGTGGATTGCGCATCGTTCTTGCCATGCTTCAGCGTGCCGAAGGGCGAAAACCGGAAGATCGTCTGGAACCACATGTCGAAACCGCCCAGCACCAGCCCCGCCAGCACCCCCCAGCGCCCGTTCATCGGCGCCACATTGCGCACCGGCTTCAGGTCGCGCCCGACCGGCCCCTCGCGCAACGCCCGGTCGTATTCGGCCAGCCTGTCGCCCGACCGCCCGGCGGCGAGCGCCGCCGCCGCCGCCTCGGCCGCCTCGATCCCGGAATGCATCGCGTTGTGGTTTCCCTTGATGCGCGGCAGGTTGACCAGCCCGGCCGAACAGCCCAGCAGCACGCCGCCGGGGAAGGCCGCCTCCGGGATCGACTGATAGCCGCCTTTTGTCACCACCCGTGCCCCGTAGGCCACCCGCTTGCCGCCTTCCAGCAGTTTGCGCACCATCGGGTGGTGCTTGAACCGCTGGAATTCCATGTAGGGGGAAAGATGGGGGTTGCGGTAGTTCAGATCGACGATGTAGCCCACATAGACCTGGTTGTTGTCCAGATGGTAGATGAACGACCCGCCCCCCTGGCGGAAGCCCAGCGGCCAGCCCATCGTATGCGTCACCGTGCCTTCCCGGTGCCTGGCCGGATCGACTTCCCAGATCTCCTTCATCCCAAGGCCGAATTTCGGGTGATCCGCCCCGCGGGCCAGGTCGAATTTCGCGATCACCTCCTTCGAAAGCGAGCCGCGGGCCCCCTCCGACAGGAATACATATTTCCCGTGCAGCTCCATGCCCGGTTCGTAGTTCGGGCCCGGCGTGCCATCGGCATTCCTGCCGAACTCGCCTGCGACAACCCCCTTGAGCGCCCCGTCCTTGCGCCAGACCAGCTCCGAACAGGACATCCCGGGAAAGATCTCCACCCCCAGCGCTTCCGCCTGTTCGCCAAGCCAGCGGCAGAGATTCCCCATGGAAACGATGTAGCAGCCGTGGTTGTTCATCAGCGGCGGCATCAGGAAGTTCGGAACCCGCAGCTGCCCGGCTTCGCCCAGGATGTAGAAGTTGTCCCTGCGCACGGGAACCGTCACCGGGGCGCCCCTTTCCTTCCAGTCCGGGAGCAGCCGGCTCAGCCCGGACACATCCAGCACTGCCCCCGAGAGGATATGCGCACCCACCTCCGAGCCCTTTTCCAGAACCACCACGCTCAGGCCCGGGTCGATCTGCTTCAGCCGGATCGCCGCCGAAAGCCCTGCCGGCCCGGCACCGACGATCACCACGTCGTATTCCATCGATTCGCGTTCGATCTCGGCCATCTGCCTCCTCGTTCCCCTTCCCCGGTTCCCCTTTCCCGGAAGCAGCCTGCGCAGGCCTTCCGGCGGCACGCCCCGGACCTCGTTAGCGCAGGCGCCGCAAGGGGGTCAATTGTCACATCGCGTCACGGCCGGACCGGGGCGAGGCATCGTCGATCCTGCCCGGACCTATTGACTTCCGCCGCCACTGTCGGGTTAAGAACGACCAGGCAAGTCTTCCCGCAATTTCCGGATCCGGATTTCAGATGGAAAAGATACCGATGACCCGCGCCGGCTTCGAGGCGCTCGACGCGGAGCTGAAGCGCCTCAAGTCGGTCGAGCGCCCTGCCATCATCAGGGCGGTTGCCGAGGCCCGCGAACACGGGGATCTTTCGGAAAATGCCGAATACCATTCGGCGCGCGAGAAGCACTCCTTCATCGAAGGACGCATCAGGGAGCTGGAAAGCATCCTGTCGCTGGCCGAAGTCATCAACCCGGCCGACCTGTCGGGGGCGGTCAAGTTCGGCGCCACCGTCACCCTGATCGACGAGGATACCGAGGAAGAGATCACCTACCAGATCGTCGGCGAACCGGAAGCGGACATCGAGGCCCGCAAGCTCAACATCAAGTCGCCGCTGGCCCGAGCGCTGATTGGCAAGGATGTCGGCGACAGCGTGGAAGTCCGCACCCCGGGCGGCGAGCGTTCCTACGAGATCATCGACATCAGCTTCGCCTGACGGTCGGGGCAGGAACGGGACAGCCGGAACATGGACGAGCAGGAACGACCGAAGCCGCTGGATCTGGGAGTGTTCTCCCGGGGTGGCGAGGGGCCGGCCGTTTCCTCTATCGAGATCATCGCCGCCGGGCTGTCTCTGGCGTGGCTCCTGGGCACAACGCTCTTCTTCGTCTTCGCCTCCGGGCGCGAGGGGGCCGCAACCGGCATCGACCCGATGCGCCTTGTCCTGGCGCTGGTCGCCATCTTCATGCCGGTGGCCCTGATCTGGGTCGCGGCGATCGCCATCCGCGCCGGGCGCACCATGAAGGAGGAAAGCGAACGTCTCCAGGCTGCGATCAACGCGATGCGCCACTCCTACATAGAACAGCAGCAGGCGGGCATCGTGTCCCTGAAACCGGATCTCGAACGCAAGCTCGACGAGATCGCCGCCGCCCAGCGCAAGACCGATGCCACGCTGGCGATGTTCACCTCGGTCCGCCCGGCCGCCGCGGAAGAGGCCAGCCGGCAGAAGGCGGCCCTGGGCGACACCGAAGAAGCACCGACGGGCGCCGGCGAACAGCCCTCGCTTGCCCTGGGCACCCCGGCCGAGGCTCCGACCCCGCCGCTCTCGGTGGCCGATTTCATCCGCGCCCTGCACTTCCCCGAATCGCCCGATGACAAGGAAGGCTTCCGTGTCCTGCGCCGGGCCCTGCAGGACCGGAGCGTCTCGCCGCTCGTCCAGGCCGCGCAGGACGTGCTGACCCTGCTGTCGCAGGATGGCATCTACATGGACGATCTGACCCCGGATCGCGCCCACCCCGACCTGTGGCGGCGCTTCGCCCGTGGCGAACGCGGGAGGGAAATGGCCGCACTCGGCGGGATCCGGGACCGCGCGTCGCTGGCGCTGGCCGCCGGGCGGATGCGGCAGGACACCGTATTCCGCGACAGCGTTCACCACTTCCTGCGCAAGTTCGACCGCACGTTTTCCACTTTCGAAAAAACCGCCACCGACCAGGAAATCATCGAACTCACCGATACCCGCACCGCCCGGGCCTTCATGCTGCTGGGCCGGGCCGCCGGCACCTTCGACTGAGGCCGGCGGCGGGCCGGCAACCGGGGCGGGCAGTCGGCAGGGGCTGGAAACGGTGCCCCCCGAACCCGGCAACGGCTGCCGGGCATGGCCGCGCCGGCGCAAACGGCCGGAGCGGCGAGCGTTCGACCGAATTCCGCCCGCCCGGGTCCGCTCCTCCCGAACCGAGGGGCACCGATGCCTCCATGCGCGCGCCAGTGCCGCGAGTGCCGGCCCCGACGTGGCGGCACCCCGTCGGGAGAGGCCGCTCCCGCCCCACTGCCGCAGACCCTGGGGAACAGGAGCTAGAGGCCGAAGCTCGCATAGGGGATGAAGCGCACCGGGTCTCCGGGCCGGACATGGCGTGCGCCATCCGCCAGCTCGACCAGCCCGCCGGCCCAGGCAAGACCGCTGATTCGCCCCGATCCCTCGGAGGCGAACACCTCCACCCGGCCATCCGCCCCCAGGCGCGCCCGGAGGAACTCGCGCCGCCCCGGCTTCTTGCGCTTTTCGAACCCCGCCGGCAGATCGAACCCCTGCGGCTCGCTCCAGCCGGCCCCCGCCAGAACCGACATCGCCGGACGTGCGAAAAGCAGCGCGCAGACGAAGGCCGCAACCGGATTACCGGGCAGGCCGAAAACCGGCACCCCCTTCCAGCTTGCCAGCGCCAGCGGCCGCCCCGGCTTGATCGCGATCCGCCAATGGTCGAGCCTGCCTTCCGCTCCCAGCAGGGCCGAGACATGATCCTCGTCCCCGCTCGAGGCTCCGCCCGAGGTCAGGATCACGTCAACCCGCGAAACCGCATCGTCAAGGGCCGCGCGCAGCGCCGGGCGCTCGTCCGTCACATGGCCAAGGTCCACCGGCAGATGGCCCCACCGCTCGGCAAGCCCCAGCAGCATCGGCCGGTTGGCATCGAAGGTCTTCTCCGGCCCGACAGGACCATCGCCCGGCATCGCCAGCTCGTCTCCGGTCGAAAGCACCCCGACGCGCAACGGCTCGAACACCCGGATCCGGGCGCAGCCGACAGCCGTCAGCAGCGCCAGGTGCTGCGGCCCGAGCCGGCTTCCCGCCGGCAGTGCCACCACCCCGGCCGCCAGATCCTCGCCGGCGGCACGCGCATTCGCCCCCGGCCGCACCGGCCCGCGAAAGGCGATCCGTCCTGCCCCGAGCGTCACGTCTTCCTGCATCACCACCGTATCCACCCCTTCCGGCAGCAGCGCCCCGGTGAGGATGCGCACCGCACTGCCGAAAGGCACCGCCCCGGCCAGGGGCGCCCCGGCGGCAGCCCTCCCCTCCACCAGCGGCAGGCTCCGGGGGCCTTCGCCTCCGGCCGCGGCATGGGCGAAGCCGTAGCCGTCCACCGCCGCGTTCGCCCCCGGCGGATTGGCCCGCCGGGACAGGGCATCTTCGGCCAGAACCCGCCCCAGAGCCTCGGAAACCGGCATATCGCGGCTGGCGACCACGGGCTCCAGACGTTCGCGCAGCATCGACAGGGCTTCGTCCACCGGCACCCAGTCCACCCCTTCGGGCAGGGCGAAACAGTCATCGCGCAACGTGCCGGGAGGGGCTGCCGGGGCCGGTTGCGGCCCGGCCTGTTCCAGCCCGACCCGATGCAGGATGAAATCCGCGATCGACCGCGTGTCGTCCAGATCGAAGCGCGGAACCGCCAGCCCCTCCAGCGCGACATCGCTGGCCACGGCGCACACGCTCGGATCGTCGGGCGCGATCAGCGGGTTCCCGGTCACGGAGCGGAAGGCCTCTATCTTCGGATGCCCGTCGCGCTTGAACCCCTCGACAAGCACCAGGTCGGCCGGTTCGAGCCGAGCCAGGAGCCGTTCCAGCGGAGGTTCCGGCGCTCCCCTGTTCTCGTGCATCAGCGCCCAGCGCCGCCGTGACGACAGGAGCACCTCCCGCGCGCCGGCCTCCCGGTGGCGGTAACTGTCCTTGCCCGGCTGATCGACATCGAAACCGTGGTGGGCATGTTTCACCGTGGAGACAGCGTAACCGCGGCCGGAAATCTCTGCCACCAGCCGCTCCATCAGCCCGGTCTTGCCGGCATTCTTCCAGCCGACGACCCCGAATATCCTCATCGCTGCATATCCCTGAACATCGCGCGGGCCGTTTCCAGATCGGCGGCCGTGTTCACGTTGAAGAAAGGATCGGCGCCGCCGGAGGCGAATACGGCCGAGGCCGCACCGTGGCGGTCGGTCCACTGCACCACCTTGCGCAGCCCGCCATCCAGCGCCCGGCGAAGATCCTCACGCAGCGCAACCGGCCACAACCCGAAGGTGGGGTGGCGCCGGGGGCCGCGCTCCGCCTCATCCGTCGCGGCCAGGACGACGCGGGCGCCCGAGCCGTCAGCCGCCGCCAGCAGCCGCGCCACCAGATCGGCGGGAAAGAAGGGCGTATCCGCCGCCACGCTGACAATCCGCTCCGCTCCCCGCTCCGCCGCCCAGTCGAGCCCGGCCAGCACCCCGGCCAGGGGGCCGGCGAAGCCGGGCACGCTGTCGGGCAGGACCGGCAGGCCGAAAGGCGCAAACCGGGCCGGGTCACCGTTGGCATTGAGCGCGACCGGGCCGGCCTGCGGGCGCAGCCGTTCGAGAACGCAGCCCAGAACCGTCTGGCCGCCAAGGTCCAGCAGGCACTTGTCGCCGCCGCCCATGCGCCTGGCCTGGCCGCCGGCAAGGATGACCGCCGGAACCGCCTCCATCAGCGCGCGGCCTTGCGGCGGTGGCGCGGGTCCTCCTCGCCTACGGACGACAGATCGGCATCGCGTATCAGCCGCTCCTCGCCCGCCAGGCAGATGAACCGCCGCCCGCGCAGCCGCCCGATCAGCGTCAGCCCCACCTGGCGGGCGATCTCCACCCCCCAGGCGGTGAAGCCCGAGCGCGAGGCCAGCACCGGAATACCCATCTGCGCCGTCTTGATCACCATCTCCGAGGTCAGCCGCCCGGTGGTGTAGAGGATCTTGTCCGACGCGCTGACCCCTTCACGCAGCATCCAGCCTCCCACCTTGTCCACCGCGTTGTGGCGGCCCACATCCTCCATGTAGACGAGCGGCCTGTCGCGCCGGCACAGGACCGTGCCGTGGATCGCACCGGCTTCGAGATACAGGCTCGGGGTGGTGTTGATCCGCTTTGCCAGCGCATAGAGCCAGCTCGTGCGCAGCTCGGCCGGCGGCAGGCGCACCCCCTCCAGCCCCTCCATCATGTCTCCGAAAACCGTGCCCACGGCACAGCCCGAGGTGCGGGTCTTCCGCTTCAGCTTTTCCTCGAAATCGGTCGGCTCGGAGGTGCGCACCACAACGGTTCCGGTTTCCTCGTCGTGATCAATGGCCGTCACCTGACCGGCATCCTTCAGCATCCCCTGGTTGGCGAGGAAGCCGAGCGCCAGATACTCCGGGTAGTCGCCGATCGTCATTGCGGTGACGATTTCCTGCGCGTTGAGAAAGATCGTCAGCGGACGCTCCTCGACAACGGAAATCTCCTGCCGCGCGCCGTTCTGGTCGGTGCCGGAAACCTTCCGGGTCAACCGCGCGGCGGCCGGATCCGGCGCGATCAGGTAATCTTCCGGGCGGCCTTCCGTTCCGACTTCTGTCACCATGTGTGCCCTCCCCTGCCGAGCCCTGCCGCAAAACCCGGGACGGCGCTGCCGGTCGCCCGACTCTCCGGCCCGGGCCGATACGCCGATACTAGGCCCAAGGCGAACCGGCCGCCACCGCCTTCTTGCCCGGCCCGCATGGCGGATCAGGCCGGTGGGGCATGCGCCCGGAGGCCACGCAGATACAGTGCCGGGGGCGCCTCGATAACGCCGGAATTGTCGTCCGGGTCGGTGTCGCGCACGACTTTCCGGCGCACTTCGGGCAGCTGCCCGAAAGCGCGCGAAAGCTGTCTCGGGAACCAGGTCCGCGGCAGCGCCCCGAAGCCCGGCACATCGCGCAGGATCCCCGAGATCGCATAGGCACACTGCCCCTTGGGGGCCGCCCCCTGCTCCAGGGCCCGCTGCAGCGCGATGCGCGCCACTTCCGGCGTGACCTCGATTTCCTGGATCACCGTCCGGTAGCTTGTCCGGGTGTGGTAATCGACATAGAAATCGACGATCTCCGGCGACATGCCGAAATGCACGTCGTTGCGCTCGGGAAGCTGCGGATGATACCAGGTGCCGGCCGGATCGTAGAGAACCCGCTGATCGGCGTTGATCAGCAGCCCGCTGTGCGCCCCCGAACCGGTGCGGTTGTTGATGACGGTGAACAGCGTCAGACGGGGCGGGCCGTCATGGGCATAGGCGGCCCGGGCCACCTCGGCATCCGAAGCCCATTTCGGCTCTGCGGGGCCGACGCAGCCGGCCACGAGGCCCGCGACCGTCGCCAGCAAGGCCAGCCGCCACGCGCGCAACAGACGCGCCATGCCCTTGCGCCGATCTCAGCCGTTCACGGCCGCCAGGAACAGCAGAAAGACGAGAATCAGGATAATCGCCCAGGTGACCGCCCTGACGAAGCCCGCGAAGGTCTTCTCGTGCTCCTCTATGTTCATCTTCCCGTGTTCGTGCTCAGCCATGGATCACCTGTCGTCGAATGTCACGCTCCCGAAGGGATTAGACGAAAATCCGCCTCCTGTCACGTCCCCGCGACGCGCGAATCGGCCGCAGCCGGCCGCCCCTTCCGACAGCCCGGACTGCCGGCGCGCCCGGTGATGCGCACCGCCCGGCGCATCTCTCAACGGCTTTCCCAGACATCCAGGATGTAGCGGCTGGTCATCAGGTCGAGATGCGCACCGCCGCCGTTCTTGAACAGGGTGATCTCTGCGTCGCAAGTGCGGCGGAAACGCCCCGATGCGATGTCGTAGAAATCCGCCAGCACGTCATCGCGGGAAATCGCCCCGGTTCGCAACGGCTCGATCAGCTCGCCTATGTGCTCCAGCGTGGTATCGCGGCTGTCCACGAACAGCCGCGCGCGCGACAGCGCCGCATCGTCGGCCTCGCGCATGTCGGGGCGATAGGCACCGATCAGATCCACATGCTGGCCCGGGCGCAGCCAGGAACCGAGGATCAGCGGCTCGGTGGCCATGGTCGCGCAGGTGATGATGTCGGCCGCGCGCACCGCCGCTTCCAGATCCGGGGCAACGGCGGTGTCGGGATGGTCCGCCGCCAGCGCCCGCGCCGAAGCTTCCGTCCGGCTCCAGACGCTGAAGGCAGCGTCGGGGAACAGGCTGCCGTAGGCCTCGCGCAGGGAGCGCGCCACGGTACCTGCACCGACGATCAGGATCCGGCGGCTGTCGGGCCGGGCCAGCCGGCGCGCCGCCAGCAGGCTGTCGGCGGCGGTCTTCCAGCGGGTGACGAGGTGAAAGTCCAGCACCGCCTCCAGCATCCCGGTGGCATCGGAATAGAGAGCCACCCCGCCGTTCACCGTCGGAGCACCGGCCGCCGCATTGCCCGGAAAGACCGTGGCCGACTTGACCGCGATTCCCAGCCCGTCGATCCAGGCCGCGCGCGACAGCAGCGTATCGCGGCCCCGGCGCAGGATGCTGTCGGAAATCTCCGCTCTCGGCAGCCGGTGCCCGGCTTCGAGCGCCGCGCCCAGATCCTGCCAGTCCAGCAGGGAATCGCATTCGGCAAAGGGAATCATCTGCGGCATCATGGGCGTATGTCTTCCTCCCCCAGCAGGCCCTCGGCCACCAGTCGCCGGGCCAGGGCCCGGCTGTGCTCGAACCGGTGCACCTGCCAGCCGCGTGCCCGTGCCGTGCTGATGTTGTCCGCCCGGTCATCCGTGAACAGGAGGGCCTGCGGGGCGTGGCCGGTTTCTGCTTCCAGATGGGCATAGATCGCCGGGTCCGGCTTCATCATCCGCAGTTCCCCCGAGACGAAGCGGCGGTCGAATTCCAGCAGGAACGGGTAGCGCCGCTCGGCGATCTGCATCGTCTGGACGCCGAAATTCGTCAGCGCATAGACGGGGATCCCCCGCGCCTTCAGCGCCCGCAAAAGATCGGTCGTCAAGCTCATCTCGGGGGCTGCCATCTCGGGCCAGAGCCGTTCCCAGAGCATGATCTCGTCATGCCACTCCGGATGGGCGGCGGCCTTGTCACGGACCGCCTGGTGAAAGTTCTCGCCCATGTCGATCCGGTCGTTCATCTCCCACAGATCGACCTCGGCGAACAGCGCCCGCCGCCGTGCGCTTCCGATCGCCCGGTCGAAGGCGCCTTCCGGGTCCCAGTGCAACAGCACCCTGCCGATGTCGAAGACCACGGCTTCAACCGTCATCCGGCGCCTCCCGCATGGCCTTCCGCACCGCGCCTTCCAGCGCATCGAGAAACCGCGCCCGGTCCGCTTTCGAGAACGCCCTGCCACTGCCCCGGCGGAACGGATCGGCAGCACGCAGCCCGGCCATCAGATCACGCATCGCCAGCGCGTTGCCCATGTTGTTTCGCGCAAGCGCGGTCCCGTCCGGCCGCAGCACCCGCGCGCCGGCCCCAAGGCACCTTGCCGCCAGCGGGATGTCGGCGGTCACCACCACATCGCCCGGCCCGGCGCGTCCGGCGATCCACTCGTCGGCGGCATCCGGCCCCCCGGGCACGAAAACCGTTTTCACCAGAGAGTTGCGCGAGGGGCGCAACCCGCCATCGGAGACGAGGAACAGCAGCATCCCGTGACGGGTGGCAACCCGCTCCGCTTCGACCCGCACCGGGCAGGCATCGGCATCCACATGGATCACGCCCATAGCGCTTCGGCGTGGAAATTCACATGCTCCTCCATGAAACTCGCCACGAAGAAATAGCTGTGATCATAGCCCTTCCGGATGCGGAAGGCCCCTTCCTGCCGGCGTGTCGCCATCGCCCGGGCCAGCGTTTCCGGGCGCAGCAGTTCGAGAAACTGGTCGTCTGCGCCCTGATCCACCAGCACCGGCCCCTCGAATCCTTTTTCTTCCATCACCCGCGAGGCATCGTGGCGCGCCCATGTGCCTTCATCTTCGCCCAGGTAGGCACGCAGCTGCTTGCGCCCCCAGTCGGAGCCGGTGGGGTTGCAGATCGGCGCGAAGGCGGAAACCGAGCGGAACCGCCCCGGATGCGCCATCGCCAGCGTCAGCGCCCCGTGCCCGCCCATGGAATGGCCGCAGATCGCCTGCCGCTCGCGCTCGAGCGGAAATTCGGCGAACAGAAGCTCCGGCAGATCGTTGGCCACATAGTCCCACATCCGGAAATGCGGCGCCCAGGGCTTCTCGGTCGCGTTCACATAGAAGCCGGCGCCCTGCCCCAGGTCGTAATCCTCGTGATCCGCCACGTCCGCGCCACGGGGCGAGGTATCGGGGAACACCAGCGCGATACCCTGCTCGGCCGCCCAGCCCTGGGCGCCGGCCTTCACCATCGCGTTTTCATGGGTGCAGGTCAGCCCCGACAGGTACCAGAGCACCGGCACCGGCCCGTCGGCCGCCTCGGCCGGCAGGAACAGGCCGAAGGTCATTTCGGTGCCGGTGGCTTCCGAGGCATGGGCATAGACCCCCTGCACTCCCCCGAAACAGCGATTTTCCGAAACTGTCCGCACCCTGCGCCTCCCGTTCTCACTTTCCCCGTTCACACTGTCTTGCTGCGGGTTTCCCTGCATCACCGATGTTTTCACATGTTCCCGCCAAGAAGGGCAATCACGAAAGACACGCTCACGATCGAGATCACGGTCGAAACCAGAATCGCGCTCGACACCCGCTGCGGCGCGACCCGGTAGTGCTGCGCGAGAATATAGACATTGCCGGCCACCGGCAGCGCCGCAGCCGCGATGATGACCCGGGCGGAAAAGCCCTCGGCCCCGACCAGGACCAGAAGCGCGAAAGCCACTGCCAGAGGGTGCAGCACCAGCTTGCAGCCGCTCAACCACAGGGCGACGCGGAAGCGCTCGGCCGATTTCGTCGCCAGCGAAGCGCCGATGGCAAACAGCGCCCCCGGCGTTGCCGCAGCACCGAGGATTTCCAGAAACGCCGCTGCCGGGGCCGGAACCGGAAGCGCCAGGCGCGACCAGGCCAGCCCGAGCGCCAGAGACATGATCATCGGATTCCGCACCAGCCCCAGCCCCACCGTGCGCAGCACCCCGACCGACAGGCGGCCATCGCGCGAGCCGGCGATCAGGATCACGATCAGACTGCCGAAAACGATCAGATCCGCCGAAAGGACCAGCATCACCGGCCCCACCGCGGCCTCGCCCAGAAGCAGTGCCAGCATCGGCAGCCCGAGGAACCCGACATTGCCGATCACCGCGCATTGTGCCTCTACCGCCGCCTCTTCCAGCCCGCGCCCGCGAAACAGGGCAACTGCCGTTGCCAGCAGATAGACGGCGGCGGACGCTCCCAGATAGGCCCCGACCAGCCGCCAGTCGAACACATCCTCCAGCGACAGGTTGGCGGCAAAGCGGAAAATCATCGCCGACAACGCGAAATAGAACACGAATTTCGTCAGATGCGCCGTGGCTTCCTCGGAAAAGAAGCCGCTGCGCCCGGCGCCGTAACCGACTCCGATCAGCGCGAAGAACGGAAGCGTCTCGACGAATACCGAAAGCATGAGCGCCGCTTAGCACGGCGCCGGGCGAGGGGCCAGCGAATGCCGCCGCAAGGCCGACAGGGGGAAAGCCCGGAGGAAGGCCCGGAGCGGGAAGAACGCGCTCTCCCGCCTCTCCCGCCTCTCCCGCACCCTCGCAGACGCGCCCGGAACGGCAGGCGCAGACAGGCCCGGCAACCGCCCCGCTCAGCCGCCGCCGATCAACGCCCCGGCAGCGAACACCAGCGCACCGCCCAGAACCACCTGGAAGGTGGCACGCAGGAAAGGCGTTTCCATGAAACGGTTCTGGATCCAGACGATCGCCCAGAGCTCGATGAACACCACGATGATGGCGATGATCGTTGCCGTCCAGAAATCGGATATCAGGTAGGGCAGCGCATGTCCCAGCCCGCCCACGGTCGTCATCACCCCCGAGGACAGGCCGCGCTTGAAGGGCGAACCGCGCCCGGAAAGCACCCCGTCGTCAGAGGCCGCCTCGGTGAAGCCCATGGAAATGCCCGCCCCTATGGAAGCGGCCAGCCCGACCAGAAAGGTGGTGTGCGTGTCCTGCGTGGCGAAGGCGGTGGCGAAGATCGGCGCAAGCGTCGAAACGGAGCCGTCCATCAGCCCGGCCAGCCCCGGCTGCACCCAGGTCAGCACGAACTGGCGGCGCGCCTCGCGGTCTTCGCGCGCCCTGGTATCCGGATCGAGCAGGCTTTCCTCGAGCTCGTTCGCCCTGGCCTGGTGGCCGGCCTCGGCCGCCGCCAGATCGCCCAGGAGCCTGCGGGTGTCGGCATCGGCCGTGCGCTCGGCAGCCCGGCGGTAGAACCGCTCGGCATCGCGCTCCATCGCCTCGGCCTCGGCACGGATGCGCTCCAGCGTCATGTTCTCCATCAGCCAGACCGGGCGGCGGGCGTAGAAGCCCGAAACATGCTCGCGCCGGATCAGCGGAATCACCTCGCCGAAGCGCTGCTTGTGCAGTTCGATCAGGCTGCGCCGGTGCGCGTCTTCCTCGGCTGCCATCGCGTCGAATATCCGCGCGGATTCCGGATAGTCCCGGCGCAGCCTTTCCGCATACTGCCGGTAGATCCGGGCGTCGTCCTCCTCGGAGGAAATCGCCAGCGCCAGGATCTCCTGCTCGCTCAGATCCGCAAACCTCTTCCTGCTCGTCACACCCGGAATCATGGCATCCCCCGTCTGGAACGATCCCAGACTAGGGCGGCCGGCGGGAGCTTCAACCCCTCGTGTTCAGTCCAGTCGCCGCACCTCGATCGCGTTGCCCGTCCGCCGCAGCTCGAACTGCCTGAGCTGGCCGACAAGATCGGAAAGCTTGCGGCAACCGTAGGTGCGGGTGTCGAAATCCGGGTGCGCGGCGGTGATCGTCTGGCCGATCAGCCCCAGCGGGAACCATTCGCCTTCCGGGTCCACCTTGTCCATCGCATCGCGGATCAGCCGTGCCGCATCGCCGGGCGCTGCCCCGGGCTTTCCGCCGGGCTTGCCCTTCGGGCGCGGCTCGGCATCTTCGATGATGTTTTCCAGGAAAATGAACCGGTTGCAGACATTGCGCAGCGATTCCGGCGTCTTGCGTTCGCCGATGCCGATGACCTCCAGCCCGTTTTCGCGGATCCGCGCCGCGAGCCGGGTGAAGTCGCTGTCCGAGGACACCAGCACGAACCCCTCGAAGCGGCCCGAATGCAAGATGTCCATGGCGTCGATCACCAGCCCGATGTCGGAAGCGTTCTTGCCGGTGGTGTTCGAGGTTTCCTGGTAGGCGATCAGCCCCAGCGCGCGCACCTTTTCGCTCCAGGGCTTGAGCCGCCCGCTCGACCAGTCTCCATAGACCCGGCGCAGCGCCGGTTCCCCGAAAGAGGTGATTTCCTTCAGGATCGGTTCGGCATATTTCGCCGGGATGTTGTCGGCGTCGATCAGAACGGCGAACAGGGGCGGGCGGCGCTCGCTCATTCCGGCAGCTCGTCGGCCGAGGTGATGACCCGACCCAGCAGGCCATACTCCAGCGCCTGCTCCGTGTTCAGCCAGAAATCGCGCTGGGTGTCCTCGCGAATGCGCTCCTCGGTCTGGCCGGTGGCGGCGGCGAACATCCGGTCGAAGCGCTCGCGCATCAGGCGCAGCTGCTCGGCCTGGATCTGCATGTCGGTGGCGGTGCCGCCGATCCCGCCCGAGGGCTGGTGCAGCAGAAACCGCGTGTTCGGCAGGCAGAAGCGGTTCTCGCGCTCGGCGGCGATGAAGATCAACGCCCCGGCGCTGGCCACCCAGCCCGAGCCGATGGTGCGCACCGTGGGCCGGATGAAGCGGATCATGTCATGCACCATGTCGCCGCTTTCGACGTGGCCGCCGGGCGAAGAGATGAACAGGTTGATCGGGCCGTCCCCGTCTTCGGCCAGCGCCAGCAGGTGGGTCACGGTCTTCTGCGCCAGCTTGTCGTCGATCCGCCCGGCGATGATCACGTTGCGGCTCCTGAAGAAGAGGGAGGCGATCTGCGCCGCGGATTCGTCCCGCTCCGGCGCCTCTTCCTCGCCGCTCATGGCGTCGTTCACGGTGCCGGTCCTCATCGGCTCTCCTCCTCTTCCGACTGCTGTTCCGGCTTTCCGGCCGCGCCGCCCCTCCCGCCATCAACAGGCGCGGAAGGGGCGGTATCGTGCCGTCCGGCGCCGCTCAGAACTCCACAACCGCGCGGATCGACTTGCCTTCGTGCATCAGGTCGAACCCCTTGTTGATCTCCTCCAGGCTCAGCTTGTGGGTGATCATCGGGTCGATCTCGATCTTGCCTTCCATGTACCAGTCCACGATCTTGGGCACGTCTGTGCGCCCGCGCGCGCCGCCGAAGGCCGTGCCGCGCCAGACCCGCCCGGTCACCAGCTGGAACGGGCGGGTGGAAATCTCGGCACCGGCCGGCGCCACCCCGATGATGATGCTTTCGCCCCAGCCCTTGTGCGCGCTTTCGAGCGCCGTGCGCATGACATCCACGTTGCCGGTGGCGTCAAAGGTGTAATCGGCGCCGCCGCCGGTGAGTTCCACCAGATGCGCCACCAGGTCGCCGCTTACCTCGGTCGGGTTGACGAAATCGGTCATGCCGAACTTCCGGGCCATCTCGACCTTGCCGGGGTTGATGTCCACCCCCACGATCTGGTCGGCGCCCGCCAGCCGCAGCCCCTGGATCACGTTCAGCCCGATGCCGCCCAGCCCGAAGACGATGGCGCGGCTGCCGATTTCCACCTTGGCGGTGTTGATCACCGCGCCGATGCCGGTGGTCACCCCGCAGCCGATGTAGCAGATCTTGTCGAAGGGCGCGTCCTTGCGCACCCTGGCCAGCGCGATTTCCGGCAGCACCGTGTGGTTGGCAAAGGTCGAGCACCCCATGTAATGCAGGATCGGCGTACCATCGAGCATGGAAAACCGGCTGGTCCCGTCCGGCATCAGCCCCTGGCCCTGGGTGCTGCGGATCGCCTGGCACAGGTTGGTTTTCGGGTTCAGGCAGTATTCGCATTCGCGGCACTCGGGGGTGTAGAGCGGGATCACGTGATCGCCCGGCTGCACGCTGGTGACGCCCGCGCCCACCTCCAGCACAACGCCGGCGCCCTCGTGGCCGAGGATCGCCGGGAACAGCCCCTCGGGGTCGGCACCCGAACGCGTGAACTCGTCGGTGTGGCAGATACCTGTCGCCTTGATCTCGACCAGAACCTCGCCAGCTTTCGGGCCATCGAGATTGACCTCCATCACCTCAAGCGGCCTGCCTGCTTCAAGTGCTACAGCTGCTCTGGTACGCATGGTTCACCTCCCTGAAAACTGCGCCGAGATTGTGCGAAAGGGCATGGACTTTCAACCGGAAATTCACCCCTGCCCCGCTCTCTCCCAACCGGGGTGATACCCGATCGCTCCTCTTTCCGAAGCACCGGCGCCTCCGGCGGGGCGGCCCGGCCGGCGCGGCCTTCCGAACCGGCCGCGGAAGGCGGCATACCCTTGATTCGCTCCGCCCGAACCGCCACAGTCGGCGCATGAACGCGAAGTTTCCAGGCGCCGCCCCCGCCATTCCCGCAATCCCGGAACATACCACCTTCGACCGGCAGGAGCTCGGCCAGATCATGGCCCTTTACGGGCGCATGGTGGCTGCCGGGGAATGGCGCGACTACGGCCTGTCCTTCCTGCGCGACACGGCCGTTTTCTCGGTATTCCGGCGCGCATCCGAACATCCGCTCTACCGGATCGAGAAACATCCGAAACAGCGGCTGAAACAGGGGCAGTATCGGGTCGTCGGCATGGACGGGCGGATCCTGAAGCGCGGGTCGGACCTGAAAGCCGTCCTGCGGGTGCTCGAACGCAGGCTGATCCGGGTCGTGGAGTGAACCGCGGCGGGAATGGCCTCGCGGTTATGGCCCCGCGGTTCAGGAAGGCGCCGGCCAGGGCAGCTCCGGAAACGCCCGCGCGTCTGAAAGCGCCGGCCGTGGGCGCAGAAGCGATGTCGGCTCTCCGCCGCCAGTGGCCGAGATCCTCGCCCGGATCGCCGCCAGCGGCTCGGAAATCACCGTCATGTGATGCGCATTGGCGTGCACCGCCCGACGGCCATCCAGCATCAGCGCCACATGCCCTGTCCAGAACAGGAGATCCCCCCGGCGCAGCGCCTCTGCCACCACCGGCGCGGCATCCGGCATCGCTTCCTGCAGGTCGCTGTCGGCCGGGCAGGGGATGCCGCAGGCCAGAAGCGCCAGCTGCACCAGACCGGAGCAGTCGATCCCCCGGCCGCTGTTGCCGCCCCAGAGATACGGAGCGCCGGTGAACATCTCCGCCACCGCAGCCGGATCCGGCAGCGGCCGGGCCAGCGGGCGCAGGTGGCAGGCCGGCACGAAACGCCCGTCGGTCAGTCGCAGGAAGCGCCCCCGCCCGCCGACAACCGCAACCCTGCTGCCGAACGGCAGCCAGCCGCTTTCCGGCGCCGTCGGCTCGGGGCGCTGGCGAAGATGCGTTGCCGGCACCCGGACGAAATGCGTCGCCGCCACCTCCGCCCCCAGGGCGGAGCGGGCGACATGGCCCGCATAGCCATCCTTTCGCGCCACGCCGAAAACCCTGTCGCCGCGCTCTTCCAGCACGAGAAACCGCTCGCCGAACAGCAGCTGACGCTGTTGCGGCCCCCCTTCCGGGTCGCGCCAGAGCGTGGCCAGAGGAGCGGCGATGGCACGCATCCTGCCGGCCACGAAGCGCCCGGCCTGCACCTTTCCCCGCAAGGACAGATGCGCGACCCGGCCATTGGCAGCCACCAGCCGCGCATCGCCCGCGGTGCCGTTCGCGGCGGCGCGCACGGCTCACGCTCCCAGCAGCGCCGGTATCGCTTCCAGCAGCGCCCGCGCGCCCTGCCCGACCCCGCCCCGCGGCCGCGCCGGAGCCGGCTTCGGCTGCCAGCCGTAGATGTCGAAATGCAGATAGCGCGGCGTTTCGCTCACGAAGCGGCGCAGGAACAGCGCCGCGGTGATCGAACCCGCCATTCCCCCCTTCGGCGCATTGTCCAGATCGGCCATGGCCGGCTCGATCAGCTCCTCGTATGGTTCCCAGAAAGGCATCTGCCAGACCGGGTCACGCACCTTTTCGGCCGCGGCGCAAAGCGCCCGGGCATCTTCCGGCTTGCTCGCATAGAAGGGGGCGATATCCGGCCCGAGAGCCACCCGCGCCGCGCCGGTGAGCGTGGCCATCGAGACAAGAAGCTCCGGCCGCTCCACGTCTGCCAGCGCCAGCGCATCGGCCAGCACCAGGCGCCCTTCGGCATCGGTGTTGTTGACCTCCACCGTCAGCCCCTTGCGCGAGGTCAGGATGTCCTGCGGGCGGAAGGCCGCGCCGCCGATGGCGTTTTCCGCCGCCGGAATCAGCACCCGCAGCCGCAGCGGCAGCTCCAGCGCCATGATCATCCTGGCCAGCCCCAGAACCGTTGCCGCCCCGCCCATGTCCTTTTTCATCAGCCCCATAGAATTGCCGGGCTTTATGTTCAGCCCCCCGGTATCGAAGCAGATTCCCTTGCCGACAAGCGTCAGGCGCGGGCCGCTGTCCCCCCAGCGCAGGTCGATCAGCCGCGGCGGCCGGGCCGCGGCTCGCCCGACCGCATGGATCAGCGGAAAGCCCTCGGCCAGCGCCTCGCCCGCAGTGACCGACAGCCCGGCGCCGAAGCGGTCTGCCAGCTCGCGCGCGGCCTCTTCCAGCTCGACCGGCCCCATGAGGTTGGCCGGGGCGTTGATCAGGTCGCGGGTGAGCGCCTCGCCGGCGGCAATCGCCTCCAGGCGGGGCGCATCCACCCCTTCCGGCGTCAGCAGGCCCGCAAGCGGGCGTTCTCCGGCCCGGGAATCCTCGCCGCGCCGGCACAGCGCGAACCTGTAGCCGGCCAGAAGCCAGCCCAGCGCGGCCTCGTCCAGCTCCGGCCCGGCGGGAATTCCCTCCAGCCGATAGGTGACCGGCGGCAGGCCGCCGCGCACCCCGGCCAGCCGGAAGCGGCCGCGCCGGCGCGCTTCCTCTCCCCCCATGCCGACCGCGGCAAGCGCGAGCCCGCCCTCCGGATCCGGGCAGAGGGCAACCTGCCCGGCATCGGCCCGGAACCCGACCGTGCGGAGCCAGCCTGCACAGCGCGCGTCCAGCCTCTCCAGCCAGTCTCCGAGCCGTTCCGGAAACACGGCGATCAGGGGAACGGGGGTGTCGCACGGGGGGGCGAACCGCAATGGCATCTCTGGCATGTCGGGCTCCTGTCTGCTGTTCGGGGCGGAGCCTAGCAGCGATCGGCCGCACCGCAAGCACCGGCAACGGTCGGGCAGCGACCGGGCAGCCGCCGAAGTCAGCCGGACAGGTCCTGGATGTCCCAGATCTCCATCAGGGAAATTTCACCGAGCCGGCCCAGTCGGGCAACGGTTGCCGCCAGCGCGGCCCCGTCGGAGCGCCGGCACAGGCCCCGCACGTCGCGCGCCACCCGCGCCAGCTCCGGCATGCCCATGCGCATCGCCAGTTCGTTCACCCGCCCGGCCGCGCTTTCCAGCTCGCAGAGATGGCCCCGCATGTAACCCTTGTGGGCGCGGGCCAGGTGAACGGCCAGTTCTTCCATCGCGCGCGAGATCAGGTCATCGGCGCCACGCGGCCCCAGCCGGGCCACGATTTCCGCCAGGCGGCGCTTGTCCAGACTGGCGGTTTCCGCCGGCTGCAGTGTCACTATCATGTCGCTCACCCCGGTCACTGCCGTTGGCGACAGCATTGCCGGGTGATCTCAAGAAAAGGTTTAGCCACCGGGAAAAAAGCTCCGGAAACGGGTGAAAATGGCTCGAATTCTACCGGGCGCGTCACTAGGTTGCATCCATCGGTCACGACATTCAGCAGGAGGCGGCGCAGATGAAACAGGCCCAGCCATTGCCGGGTTATCTTGTCCAGCGGTATCATGGCTGGAAGGCGACAGGCTATGCGGAGAACCGGGCCTGGTATCGGCATCTGGCCGAAGAGGGCCAGCATCCGCGGGCGATGGTGATATCGTGCTGCGATTCACGCGTGCATGTCACCTCGATCTTCGGCGCCGACCAGGGAGAGTTCTTCATCCACCGCAACATCGCCAGCCTGGTGCCCCCGCATTCGCCCGACGGCGACCACCACGGCACCTCGGCTGCGGTGGAATATGCGGTGACCGCGCTGAAGGTCGCGCATCTGATCGTGATGGGCCATTCGGGGTGCGGCGGAGTGAAGGGCTGCCACGACATGTGCTCCGGTCTGGCACCGGAACTCGAGGAAAAGACCAGCTACGTGGGGCGCTGGATGGATATCCTGCGCCCGGGCTTCGAGCGCGTGGCCGGGATCGAGGATATCGCCGAGAAGCTGGGCGCCCTGGAAAGGCAGGCCGTCCTGACATCGCTGGAAAACCTGATGGGCTTTCCCTTCGTCAAGAGTGCGGTCGAGGGCGGCACGCTCACCCTGCACGGGTTGTGGCACGATATCGGCAGCGGCGGGCTGGAATGCTACGACCCGGCGGCAGATCGTTTCGTGCCGCTCTGAGCGCCCCGGCTCCGGCCGGGCGCGGGCTCCGGGGGCATGGGCTCCGGGGCGGGCTTTCGCATCCGCGCCCCCGGCCACCCGTCAGATGGGTGTCAGCAGGCAGGCGATGACACGCCCGCCTGCCAGGCATCAGCCCTTCTTCAGCACCTCGCGGCCCAGGAGCTCGGCGATCTGCACCGCGTTCAGCGCCGCGCCCTTGCGCAGGTTGTCGGAGACGCACCACAGGTTCAGCCCGTTTTCCACGGTGCTGTCCTGGCGGATGCGGCTGATGAAGGTGGCATAGTCGCCCACGCATTCCACCGGGGTGACGTAGCCGCCATCCTCCCGCTTGTCCACGACCAGGATGCCGGGGGCCTCGCGCAGGATCTCGCGGGCCTCCTCCTCGTCCAGGAAATCCTCGAACTCGATGTTGATCGCCTCCGAATGCCCCACGAAGACCGGCACCCGTACGCAGGTCGCCGTGAGCCTGATCGCGGGGTCCAGGATCTTCTTGGTCTCGGCCACCATCTTCCATTCCTCGCGGGTGGAGCCGTCATCGAGGAACACGTCGATATGCGGGATCACGTTGAAGGCGATCTGCTTGGTGAACTTCTTCGGCGCCACCTCCTGGCCGGGCACATACATGCCCTTGGTCTGGTCCCACAGCTCGTCGATGGCCTCCTTCCCGGCGCCGGAAACCGACTGGTAGGTGCTCACCACCACCCGTCTGATCCGCGCCCGGTCGTGCAGGGGCTTGAGCGCCACCACCATCTGCGCGGTGGAGCAGTTGGGGTTGGCGATGATGTTGCGCCTGGCATGATCGTGCACCGCCTGCGGGTTCACCTCGGGCACGATCAGCGGCACGTCCGGCTCGTAGCGGTAGAGCGAGGAGTTGTCGATCACCACGCAGCCGACCGCCGCGGCCTTTGGGGCATATTGCTTCGTGGCATCGGAGCCGATGGCGAACAGCGCCATGTCCCAGCCGGTGAAATCGAAGGCGTCGAGATCGAGGGTCTTGAGGGTTCTGTCGCCAAAGCTCACCTCCGTGCCCAGCGACTTGCGGCTGGCCAGTGCGGCGATCTCGTCCACCGGAAACTGGCGCTCGGCCAGGATGTTCAGCATTTCGCGGCCCACGTTGCCGGTGGCGCCCACGACGACGACTCTGTAGCCCATGCGGCTCTCCTCGGGTTCAGCTAACGCCGGCGGTGATTAGCCGAAAGCGCCCGCGGTGGAAAGGGCAAAGCCTCGAGCGCGGTGCGCCGGTTGCACGTTTCGCGCGATTGATCCGCCCCGGCCGGGGCGCGCGGCAGGTCACGCGGCAGGTCTGGCATCCCCCCGCCCCTTGCGGCGGGCGACCGCCTGCCCCCGCCCGGCGCATGAACCTTCCCGACCCGCGCGAGCCGCTCAGGCCGGGACGAGGCGAAAGCGGGGATCGGTTTTGATCAGCCGATCCACGAAGGCCTTCTCGGCGGCGAAGTCATGGGGCACCTGGGCCGCGCTGCGCCGGCCCGTGAGCGACAGCGAGGCGAAGAAGTCGAACCCGTAAAGCGCCACCTCGGCCGCCTGCGAGCGCGCCACGAAATCGATGATCATCAGGCCCGTGGTCGGTGGCGCCTGCAGCTGCTCGCGCAGCGCCTCGAACTCTGCCAGCGGATAGAGGAAGAAATCCGGCCGCGCGGCGATCCGCCAGGGCAGGCGCTTGCGCTTGTGCGACATCCACAGGATGCGGGCCGGCGCAATGCGCGCCTCTTCGGTCGGGCTCAGCCGGGTGGCCAGCGCCAGCCAGTCGGTTCGGGTGCCGTGCGAGCGCGCCGCCGGCATCGGCGCGCGGTTGATGCGGATCACCAGATCGGCGGCATCGATCAGTGGCCCTGCGTCACCCTCGGCCAGCGCCCGGGCATTGCCGACGATGGCGACCGAGCGGCCGGCCAGCTCCTCCTGGAGCGCGGCGCGCGGGCAGGACCATCCGCCCAGCACGGCCTCGTCGTGGCGCAACCGCGCCAGAAGAAACCGGAACCGCTCTGCCGCCATCCGAACCCCGCACGTTCTCCCGCTTCACGCCCTTTCCTATTCGGTCTAGGAAAGGCTGAACAGCCGAAAGCAGAACGAGCGGGCAAGATGCGCGGGCCGGAGCTGGTCGTCACCAATTTCAACCGGAACTTCACCGGAGTCTCGGCCACGGCAGCGGCCGTCGTCCGCCTGCAGCAGCAACGCCGTGAAATGGTGCTGGCAGGTGTCGCCCTGCCCGGCTGCCCGCCCCCGCTCAGCCGCCGGCAGGCGGTAGCCGCCGCCCGACGCGCCCCGACCGGGCGGCCATTCCAGATCTGGCATGTCCGGCGCAACCCGGAAATGCAGCTGGCGCTTTACGTCCGCGACATACTGCGCCGCCCGATCCGCATCGTGTTCACCTCGGCCGCCCAGCGCCGCCACTCGGCCTGGCCCCGGTTCCTGATCTCGCGCATGGATGCGGTGATCGCCACCACCGAGGAAGCCGCCCGGCACGTGCCGAACGTGCGTGCGGTCGTGCCGCACGGGGTGGACACCACCCGTTTCCACCCGGCAGATGACCGGGCCGCCGCCTGGAAGGCCAGCGGCCGCGGCGGCCGGCGCGCCATCGCCTGCATCGGCCGCATCCGCCCGGAAAAGGGGACCGACCTGTTCATCGAGGCCGCCCTGCGCGTGCTGCCGGCGCACCCGGATGTCACCGCGCTGGTCATCGGGCGGGCCACGGCAGGCCATCGCGCCTTTCTCGCCGCCCTGCGGGCCCGTGTGGCCGAAGCCGGGCTGGCAGGGCGCGTTCTCTTTCCCGGCGAGATCCCGCCCGAGGAACTGCCGGCGCTGCTGCGCGGGCTGACGGCACTTGTCGCCCTGCCGCGCTACGAAGGCTACGGCATGACACCGCTGGAAGCGATGGCTTCGGGCGTTCCGGTGATCGCTTCGGATACCGGCCATTTCCGTGCCTTCCTCGGATCCGCCGAGGCCGGCTTCATCGTTCCGCCCGAAGACCCCGCGGAGGCGGCACGGTGGCTGTCTGCGCTTCTGGAAGAGCCGGCCCTGGTGGAAGAGATCGGGCGCAACGGCGTTGCCCGGGTCCGGGCGCGTTTCGGAATCGAGCGCGAGGTTGCCGGAATAGACGCCGTATACGAGGACATCTGGGCGGAAGGATGACCATTGCAGGCAGCCGCACTCCGGCGCCCACCTGTGCCGGAGCCGCCCGCGGAAGGCAACGGGCCGGCACGGCCCGACCGCCCCCGCTCAGCCGCGCCCGACCGCCACGTAATCGGAAAAGCCGGCGCGCTCGGCTTCCTGGCGCGAATAGACATTGCGCAGATCAGCCATCCGCGCGTGGGCCATGACCCCGGCCAGCCGCCCGAGATCGAGGGCGCGGAACTCGTTCCACTCGGTCAGGACGACAACCGCATCAGCCCCCGCGCAGGCCTCGTAGGGATCCTCGTGCCAGATGACGCCGGGCAGCAGCTCCTCGCCCTCGGCGCGGCCCTTCGGATCGACGACCCGCACCGCAGCTCCGCCACCGATCATCGCCGGCACGATCGTCAGCGAAGGCGCGTCGCGCATGTCGTCGGTATTCGGCTTGAAGGTCACGCCGAGCACGGCAACGGTCCTGCCGTTGAAGCTTCCGCCCAGAAGGTCGCGGACCTTCTCGACCATCCGCTGCTTGACCTCGTTGTTGACCTTGATCACCGTCTCGGTGATCTGCATCGGCACCGCGTGCTCCTGCCCGATCCGGGCCAGCGCGCTGGTGTCCTTCGGGAAGCAGGAACCGCCGAATCCCGGCCCGGCATGCAGGAACTTGTTGCCGATCCGCCCGTCCAGCCCCATCCCCCTGGCGACCTGCTTCACATCGGCGCCGACCCTTTCGCACAGGGCGGCGATCTCGTTGATGAAGGTGATCTTGGTCGCCAGAAAGGCGTTGGCGGCATATTTCGTCAGCTCGGCGCTTTCCAGATCCATCGTCAGGATCGGAAAGTCGCGCAGGAACAGCGGGCGGTAGATTTCGCCCATCACCTTCCGGGCCCGCTCCGTTTCGGCGCCGACAACCACCCGGTCCGGGCGCATGAAGTCGTCGATAGCGGCTCCTTCGCGCAGGAACTCGGGGTTCGAGGCCACATCGAAATCGGCCTGCGGGCCGACCTTCTCGATGATCTCGCGCACCCGGCGGTTGGTGCCCACCGGCACGGTGGACTTGGTCACGACCACGGTATAGCCCCGCAGCGCCCGGCCGATCTCCTCGGCCGCGGCGAAAACGAAGCTCAGGTCGGCATGGCCGTCGCCGCGCCGGGTGGGCGTGCCGACGGCGATGAAGACGGCATCGGCCCCGCCCACCGCCCCGGCCAGATCGCGGCTGAATCCGAGCCGCCCGGCGGCCACGTTCCTGGCCATGAGCTCTTCCAGGCCGGGTTCGTAGATGGGAACCTCGCCGTTCTCCAGTTTCGCGATCTTCTCCGGGTTGCTGTCCACGCAGACCACCTCGTGGCCGAAGTCGGAAAGACATACCCCCGACACCAGCCCGACATAGCCCGTTCCGACCATCGCAATCTTCATGAAACCGCCTCACAACCGATACAGTGCGGTTGATTGGGCGATCGGCGGGCCGCTGTCAATGGAAAGCCCCACCCGGAGGGAGAGCGCCACGCCCCGGAAACAATGCCCGCGCCGGTGGCGAACTTCCGCCGTCACGTGACCGCTTCCGACCGCGCCCGTGCCCCGTTCCCGCCGCGCTGCCCCCGCCCCGCGCCGGAAACCCTAGATTTCCTGCAGGAGCCGGTTGCGGTTCTCGACATCCCTGATCCGCTTGCGCGCCGACGGCCCGGCGCGCACGACCAGCATGCCGATGATCGTCTCGATCAGGACCAGGGTCGCGGCATAGCTGGAAAAGAACTGCGGGCTTTCGCTCGGGACGACAAGGCGCGCATCGGCATGGCCGAGCGCCGGGCAGGCCCTGTTGTCGGTCACCACGATCACGAAGGCCCCCTGCCGGGAGGCCATTTCCGCCGCCATGACCGAGGCGCGGGCGAAGGGCGGCTTGGTCACGACGAACAGGGCGTCCTTCGGGCCGAGATCGGCCAGGATCGCGCCCAGGGATGTTCCCCGGCGCGGGGCCAGGCGCCAGTTGCGGGCGAAGTAGGACGCCATGTAGCTCATGTAATCGACGATCCCGAGCGAACCGAGCCCGCCGACAAGCAGAACCGAACGCGCCCGGTGGAGCCGCTCGACCACCCGCTCGAGCACGTCGTGCGACACCTGCCCGGCCAGGGCGCGGATGTTCTCGGTGCAGGCCGCGCTCTGGCGCTCCAGGAAGGGCTCCTGCGCCGCATGCCGAGATTCGGACTGCAACCGCTCGGCCTTCCTGGAGAAGGAGGAAAGCGAGCGGCCGATCCTGGCCCTGGCGGCTTCGCGCAGCTCTTCGTAGCTGTCACAGCCCAGCGCGCGGGCGAGCCGCGAAAAGGTGACCGGCGCCAGCCCGCTGGCCGCGGCCACCGCACGCAGGCTGCGCGTGGCAATCTCCACCGGGTTGGCGGCCACGAAATCCGCGGCCGCCCGCAGCTTCGGGCTGAGCCTCTCGTATTTCCGGGCGAGCATTCCTTCGAGATCGTCGCTTTGCGGCATGGCACCTCCTTCGAGCGGTGGCGGACACATATGTAACACGAATGTTTCATATATTGCCATTTGTAGCAACATATGTTTCTCTGGCGGCGGATATCGGGGCACGACTCATGACACATGTCTTTCCGCGGCACATGGCGGTGCCGCCGCCGGTGGTGGCCAGGGGCGAGGGCGTATATCTGATCGACCGCAACGGCAGGCGCTATCTCGACGGCTCCGGGGGAGCAGCGGTTTCCTGCCTCGGACACAGCGACCCCGAGGTGATCGCCGCCGTCAGGGAGCAGATCGAGAAGGTCGCTTATGCCCATACCGGATTCTTCACCTCCGAACCCGCCGAAGAGCTGGCCGCGCTGCTGGCCCGCCGCGCCCCGGGCACGCTGGAGCGGGTCTATTTCCTGTCGGGCGGATCGGAAGCCGTGGAGGCGGCGCTGAAGCTGGCCCGGCAGTATTTCGTCGAGACCGGCCGGCCCGAACGGCACCGGGTGATCGCCCGCCGCCAGAGCTACCACGGCAACACCCTGGGCGCGCTGGCCACCGGGGGAAACCTCTGGCGGCGGGCCGCCTTCGCACCGCTGATGATCGAAACCGCACATGTCGCGCCCTGCTACGAATATCGCGGCCGCCGCCCCGGCGAAACGGCTGCCGACTACGGGCAGCGCGTGGCAGACGAGCTGGAACGCGAGATCAACCGCCTCGGACCGGAAAGCGTGATGGCCTTCGTCGCCGAGCCGGTGGTGGGCGCAACGCTCGGCGCGGTGCCGCCGGTGGCGGGTTATTTCCGCCGGATCCGCGAAATCTGCGACCGCCACGGCATTCTGCTGATCCTTGACGAGGTGATGTGCGGCATGGGGCGCACCGGCACGCTGTTCGCCTGCGAGCAGGAGGGGGTGGCCCCGGACATCGCGCTGATCGCCAAGGGCCTAGGCGCCGGCTACCAGCCGATCAGCGCGCTTCTGTGCTCGGAAGAAATCTATCGCGCGCTGGAAGCCGGGAGCGGCTTCTTCCGGCACGGACACACCTATGCCGGCCATCCCGCCGCCTGCGCCGCCGCGCTGACAGTGACGCAGAAGGTTTCCGCTCCCGAAATGCTGGCCCGGGTCCGGCAGCTGGGCGCAACGCTGCGCGCGGCGCTCGAGGCAGCCTTCGGCCAGCACCCGCATGTGGGAGACATCCGCGGGCGGGGGCTGCTCGTCGGGCTCGAATTCGTCGCCGACCGGGAAACGAAAGCCCCGTTCCCGGCCGAAAGACGCCTGCATGCGGCGCTCAAGAAGGCGGCCTTCGAAGCAGGGCTCCTCTGCTACCCGATGGGCGGCACCTTCGATGGGCACGCGGGTGATCACATGCTGCTCGCGCCGCCGTTCATCATGGACGAGGCCCATGTCGGGGAAATCGTGGACAAGCTCGAGCGGGCATTCGGAGAGGTTTTCTGATTCCGGGCCGATGCCGCCCCGATCGGGCACGCCCTGTGACAGAGCCGGCCAATGCCGGCCCGAACTCCGGCCGGGGCGAAACCGCCTGCCCGCACGGCGCACATGCTGCCGGAGGCAAGCCGCACATCCTGCGGCAGACATGTTGCACAAGGCTGGATTCAGCCTGGCACAGGACAGGGAGCAAACGGCCGCCTGAGCGAGCGCGAATGCTCCCGCCGTCACACCGGAAGCGCGCCCGCGGCACGACACCGGAAGCGCGCCTGCGGCACGACGTGGGCGGGCGCATGGGCGGGTCGCAGGCGCAACGCGGGTGAAGCAGGCGCGATTCGGCGCGACGCGCTCCGGAAAACATCCTGGCTGATGCCGACCGGCGGCAACCCGGTCGCAGACCGCTCCCGCAGGTGTGCTCCCCTGCCGGACGGTCGTTCAGCGAAGCCTGGCCTCCAGAAAGCGCAGCTCCCCCTCCGGCGTGATCAGCGCCGCCGAGAGGCACCCGCTGCGCCAGGCTCCGGTATCGACGGCGATCCGGCCGCTGCGAATGCCGGCCCGCTCCTGCACCCAGTGACCATGCGCCACCCAGAGCCCGTCATGGCGCGGCTCGCGCAGGAAGCGGGGGTGCCCCCAGAGGAACACCTCGTCAGGCTGCGCCGCCACCGGAGCGGCCGGATCCGGACCGGCATGGCAGACGAGCAGATCACCGCTCTGCCAGCGCAGCGGCAGGGCGCGCAGCCAGCGCTCGGTTTCCCCCAGTGCCGCGCGCAGCCCCTCCCCTGCACGCATGAGCGCCTCATGCGACGGCTGCGCGGAGAGCGCGATCCCGAAGCTTTCCAGCGTCGCGAGGCCGCCGTTGCGCAGCCAGCGCCCGCCGGCCTCTGCCGGCGCATCGAGGAAATCGAGCATCATGGCCTCGTGATTCCCCCGCAGGCAGAGCGCCCGCGGCAGGGCGCGCAACCGCTCCAGAACGGCCCGGCTGTCAGGCCCCCGGTCCACGTGGTCTCCGGCAAAGAGCGGCAGCGCATCGGGGGCTTCCCGCCGCAGCAGCTCGAGCATCCGCTCCAGCAGGTCGGCCCGGCCGTGGATGTCACCGACCACCGCCACCGGCTGCCGCGGACGCGGACGCGGATGCGGAGCATCCGCCGTGCGACGGCGCAACAGCCCGGCCAGGAACCGCCGCAGCCGCCCGCCCCCCGAGCGCGAATCAGACATGGTAGTAGTCCCGATACCAGGCCACGAAGCGGGCCACCCCCTCGCCGACCGGGGTCTGCGGGCTGAAGCCGGTCAACGCGCGCAGGAGCGCGGTATCGGCCCAGGTCGCGGGCACGTCTCCGGGCTGCATCGGCAGGAAGTTCTTGCGCGCCTCGACCCCGGTCGCGGCTTCGATCGCCGCTATGTAGTCCATCAGCGCGACCGGCTGCGCATTTCCGATATTGACGATCCGGAACGGTGCCACCGGCGACAGGCTGTCTCCGGGCAAGGGCTCGCGGCCGCTTTCCGGCCGCGGCGGTGCCAGGGGGAGAAGCCGCCAGAGGGCTTCTGTCAGATCGTCCACATAGGTGAAATCCCGGCGCAGATTCCCCCCGTTGTAGATGTCGATCGGCACGCCGGCCAGAATTGCCCGGGTGAACCTGAAATGCGCCATGTCCGGGCGCCCCCAGGGACCGTAGACGGTAAAGAAGCGGAACATGGTGACCGGCACCCCGTACAGATGCGCATAGGAATGCGCCATCGCCTCGTTCGCCTTCTTGGTCGCCGCATAGAAAGACATCGGACGGTCGGCGCAGGCGGTTTCGGCAAAGGGCATCTCGGTGAAGGCGCCATAGACGGAGGAGGTGGAGGCCATCAGCAGATGCCGCACCGGCTGCCTCCGCACGGCTTCGAGCAGGCGGAAGGTGCCGATCAGGTTGGCGTTCACGTAATCCTCGGGCCGTTCGATCGAATGCCGGACCCCGGCCTGCGCCGCGAGGTGGACGACGACTTCGGGGCGGCGCTCCGCGAGCAGGACCTCCAGCACGGCGGGTGTTTCCAGCCGCGCGATCTCGGCCCGAAATCCCGGAAAGCCGGCCAGCATTTCATGCCGCTTCCGTTTCAGGCCGACATCGTAGTAATCGGTCAGGGCATCCAGCCCGATGACCTGCCAGCCCTCCTCCAGAAGCCGCCTTGCGACATGATATCCGATGAACCCGGCGGAGCCGGTAACCAGTGCCGTGGGCATGGAAAATCCTTTCCCGGGGATCATATCCAAAGCCGGCGGCCGACAAAAGGGAAACCGCCCGCAACCTGTGCGGGCGGCCGGGTGCTGCGCGCCGGAGCGCCGGTGCCGGCCTCAGGCCGAAAGAGCCTTGAGCTCGGCATCCGACAGGCGCACCGGATAGCAGACCACGCTTTCGGCAAGCATCAGCCCCTGCGCACCCCAGACCGACCGGCCGAGCCGCAGGGTCGTCAGCCCGGAGGGCAGGAGGCCGGTGCTGTCCGTCACCGCATCGCTGCCATTGAGGGAGATGGCGAAGTCGTTCGCCGCATATCCCACGGCAACGCGAAACGGCGCCCCGAAACCGACCGAAGCGCCGCCCGGCGCCACCGCCGCCTGGACCGCACCGGATTCCCATACCTGGAACTGCGGCTTGCCGAGAGAACTGTTCCACAGGATCGACAGCCGATCCGACGTGACGCCGCTGTCGATCTCGATGATGCGGTCATTCGCCGCCGCACCGATCAGCCAGCCGCTGAATACCAGCGTTCCCTGCCCCGGATCGAACCAGGAACCGAGCGGAACCGTTGCGACATCCTCTGCCCGGGCCGTGGCCGCCGCTCCCGTCGGCACGTGGCTGGAAGAGGCATCCCCTTCCTCCAGCTGCGGGAACTGCACCTGGCCGGCAAGGGAGACGGTCAGATCTCCTGCCGTCGGCACGAAGGTCAGCTCGGTGCGGACGGGGTAGGTTCCGGCGCCGCTCACGGTGGCGCTGTGAACGCCGGAAAGCGTGACCGTGCCGGTCCCGTAGAAGGACAGGACATGCGTGACGGCATTGACGGTGATCGTCTGATCCGCAGGCGCCGCGCTCTGGACGAACAGGTTGGTGCGTGCCCCTTCGAGCAGCAGGCCTTGCCGCCCCAGCCCGACCGGATCGTGATCGAAACGGGCGACATCGGGCCCGACGACCTGCAGCGCACCGGCGGGGTCGGTGCGGGTGGCATCGGAAGCGCGGGTGAAGGAAACCACGCTGGCGAAGCTGCCGGCGGAGTTCCCGGTGCCATAGGCATCGGCCGCGAAATCCAGAACCAGCCCCGGCGCCGTGCCGCTCAGCGGTGACGCCCAGGGTGCGCGCCAGGAGGGCGCCGGCGCGTGATGCCGCGCCGAGGTCACGGAGAGATCGCAGGCCAGCTTCATGAAATCACCATGGCATGGATGCCGGTTGCCGTCGTTCCGGTGGCATTCACCCGCCGGACACCGACCGGCAGGATGGAATTGTCCGCAACCTGGACCACGCGCGCGCCGCCGTCCGCCGTCACCAGCGAAATGGTTCCGGCCGTTTCCACATACAGGGCGATGGCCACATCGGCCAGATCGACAAGGTCATCGGGGGTCACCGGCACGATGTCAGTGGCCGGACCGGAAAGGGCCGAAGCCCTGGTATTGAAAGGATTTGCCATGGTGTATTGCTCCTTGGATCGGAAATCTCGTGCGAAAAAGGCCCGCAGGCGCGGGTTGTTGCGGCATTCTCTTTCGGGAAGTAACGCGCAGGTTAACGAAACAAGGTAAACTTAGGGTAAAGACGCGCCGGAAAACCCTCGCAGAACCGCCGGCCGGATGTCAGCCGGCGGCGTGCACGGGCCTGATGACCCTCCGGCGGAAGTCGGTCGCGAACATGGTGCGCGTGAACCGGCCCAGCCCGGCAGGATGTTCGCCGAAGGTCCTGATCCTCGCGCTCAGCGTTGCCCTGACTCCGGGCGCGATCGCCGTTTCGAACCCCTGCCGTTCCGCGAACCGGAAACGGCTCAGCTCCGGCTCGAAATCGCTGGCCTGCCAGGCTTCAACATCGTAATCCGTCTGCCAGACGGGCGTCTGCGCCAGGGTCTCCTCGAACGGCACATGCAGCATCACCGCGTCATAATAGCCGAAGATCGCCTCCATCATGCCGTTGACATCCTCGCCGGCATCGGCCAGCAGCTCGGTTGCAATGCCCTTCAGGAAGGCCAACGCCTCCTTCAGCAGGATGAAGCGCCCGATCATCGAATATTTCGACAGCAGGTTGCCACCGAGCGCGCCGCTGATCAGCGCGTCGTAGTTTTCTTCCGCCCAGGCGACGCATTCGGCCCTGGTCTCGAACAGCTCGGCCCGGTTTTCCTCCAGATATTCCCGCATCATCTGCCGGAAGGCCGGCGGCGCCCTGTCCAGGTTGTCGAGCATGTGCCGGACCACCAGGAACGGCCGCACCCCGGCGATCCGTGCCAGCCTGAACAGCTCGCCGAAATTGTCTTCGTAATAGTAGATCGTCAGCAGCAGGTGGAACAGGCGGGTATCGAGATAGTCCTGGAAGGAAAAGCTTTCCGTTTCCACCACCATCTCCTCGGTCTCGACCACGGTCGGTCCGAGATAGTTCCCCAGGCAGCGCGCCACCACCCGGTGCCGGGTCTTGAAGCCGAACTTTTCGCGACTGTCCGGGTTGGCCAGCGGTGCCCCGTGCAGCAGCATCAGCTGGTGCGCCGCCACCCGGCTGACCCCGGTCTCGATCAGCTGATCGACCGCATCCATGAAGCTTTCCCTGGTCTCGCCCGGCATGCACAGGATCAGCTCGCCATAAGACTGCATCCCCTGCTTGTGCAGCTCCTTCTGCACCTCGGCATAGGTATCCAGGCTGATGTTGTCGCGCTTGATGTTCTTCAGCACCACCGGGTTCAGCGACTGCACCGAACTGGTCATCGGCAGCCGCCCCTTGGCCTTGCGCATGACCTTGATGATCCGGTCGCCGCGGTTCTTGCCGGTGGTGGTGCGGATGTATTTCGGCCAGTCGTATTTCTCCATCAGATGGCCGAGGTAGTCGGCCACCTCTTCATCCTGCACATACATGCCGAAGTTGTCGTCGGCGAAGCACAGCGGGCTGGCGCGGTTGATGCGCTCAACGATGTAGTCGAGGTCCGCCCTGGTGCGCTCGAAACTGTGCCGGAACGCCTTGGAATTGGACTTGACCGAGGAATTGCAGAAGGTGCAGGTGAACGGGCAGCCGCGCGTCAGCTGCATCAGCGCGAAATAGCCGGTGTCGAAGAACGGGTCCATCAGCCCCATCAGGTAGGGCGACGGAATCTCGTCCAGGTCGCGAATGCGGGGCACTTCGCCGCCGCGCAGGATGTCGCCTCTGCCGGGCTGCACGAAAATCGCCCCGTCGATGGCGGCTTCGAACATGCCGTCGCGCCGACACCCCACCTCGACGAACCGCCGCATCGTGTTGAGAAAGGCACGCTCCCCCTCATAGGTCGGCCCACGCACATGGATGTCTATCTGCGGCATGGTGCGGATCCATTCGTCCTGTTCTGCCTCTGTCAGCGGAAAGTTGGGTCCGCCCATCAGCGTCAGAACATCCGGGTTCCGCGCCTTGGTGTAATCGGCGAAACTCAGGGACAGATGGTGGTTCCAGGAATAGCTCGAAAAACCCATAACATCGGGCAGCTGCCGCTCCAGCGCCGCGTGCAGGTCCTGCGGTTCCCGGAAGATCTCCACCTCGAGCGGTCCGCCCGCATCGAGATATTCCTTCGCATAGGCCGCAAGGTTGGCAACCCCCAGAGGGTAGGTGTCGGACGTCACCGTCACCAGGTTGTGCCCGAGATCAGCCAGATAGATGCGCATCGTTTTCCACCCCCAAGAAGCAAGACTTGGGCACCCGTTCGCGTTCCCTGCCACGAGGCTAGCATGGAATCAGACGCACTCGAACAAAGAGTTGTCCATTTTTCCGACTCGGAAACAATGCCCCCGGACATCGGCAACAAGACATCCTCCCGCATCCCGGAACCGGGTCAGGCCAGACTCGGCAACCAGAGAACGATCGACGGAAAGGCTACCAGAAGCGCGATCGTCACCGCATCGGCCACGAAAAACGGCGTGACGCCCCTGAACACGTCCTGCACGCTCAGGTCCGGCCGCACCCCGGCCACGACAAAGCAGTTCAGCCCGATCGGAGGCGTGATCAGGCAGAACTCGGCCATCTTCACCACCAGGATGCCGAACCAGATCGCGCACATCGGCCCCGACATGCCGAAGGCGCTGTCGGCGGCGCTGACCGCTTCGCCGCCATTCAGCGCCATCACCGCCGGAAAGACCACCGGAAGGGTCAGCAGCAGCATGCCGATGGCATCCATGAACATGCCCAGAACCGCATAGGCCAGCAGGATCATGATCAGGGTCAGCATCGGCGGCTGCTGCAAGCCGCCGATCCACTCGGCGAAAGCCTGGGGCAGGTTGGCGAAGCCCAGAAAGCGCACATAGATCAGAACGCCCCAGATGATGGTGAAGATCATCACCGAAAGCCGGGCCGTCTCCAGAAGGGCGTTCTTCAGCTGGGGCCAGCGCATGCCCCGATAGAGCGCCATCAGGAACACGACGAAAGCCCCGAGCGCACCGCCCTCGGTCGGGGTGCCCCAGGCATCGCCGCCGAAGGGGTTGTAAACGAAGAAGATGATGATCACGACGACAAACACGATCGGCATCGCCGGCGGCAGCGCGACGAAACGCTCCTTCCAGCTGAACCCGCCCACAGGCGGGCCGAACCCCTTGATCGTCAGCGCCATGCCGATGATCAGCGCCGCATAGACGAGGGCCGAAAACGCCCCCGGAACGAATCCCGCAAGCAGCAGCTTGCCCACGTCCTGCTCGACGATGATCGCATAGATCACCAGAATTGCCGATGGCGGGATGAGCGACGCCAGCGTGCCCCCGGCCGCCACCACCCCCGCGGCGAATTTCTTCGAATAGCCGATCCGCAGCATCTCGGGGATGGCAATGCGGGCGAACACCCCGGCGGTGGCCACGCTGGCCCCGGAGACGGCGGCAAAACCCGCCGTCGCGAATACCGTCGAAACGGCCAGCCCCCCCGGCACCCAGGCCACCCAGCGCTTGGCGGCCTCGAACAGGGCCCGGGTCAGCCCGGCGTAATAGGCGAGATAGCCGATCAGGATGAAGGTCGGGATCAGGCTCAGCGCCTGACTGGATATCTTCGAATGCGGCACCTGCCCGGCCGTCTTGGCGGCAATGCTCAGCGCCTTGCCGAAACGCGACGGGTCGTAGCCGAACTTCGCCCAGAAGATCCAGACCAGCCCCACCATCCCGGCCAGCCCGGCGGCGAAGGCCACCCGCATGCCCAGAACCACCAGAACGAGCATCCCGCCCGAGACGACAAGACCAATGTCGATCGGTTCCATCAGTTCCGCTCCGCCTCGTCGCCGGTCAGAAGTTCGGTTTCATGCATCGCCTGCGTGGCGACATCCTCTATCAGCGGCAACGCGACCGGGCGTTCCTCGTTGCGCAGGAAGGCACGGCCATAGCCCCAGAGCTGGAGCGCCAGGCGCAGCGCCAGAACCGAAAACGCCACCGGCACGATCAGTTTGGCAGGCCACAACGGCAGAGCGATGTCCATCGAGCTGTCCCGGCTCCACATCGGTGCGCTCATGTCGAAACTGCGCTGGAAATGCGCCCAGGATCCCCAGATCAGCAGCAGGATCAGCAGCAGGATCAGCGCGGTGGTCACCAGCTCGACCGCCCACAGGACCCGCCCGCGCAGCCGCCCCACCAGCATGTCCATCCGGATATGTCCGCCGCCGCGCTGGGTATAGGCCACCCCCATGAAGGCGATCAGCGGCATGACCTGCTCGATCCAGTCCACATAACCGGGGATCGGCGCATTGAAGAAGTTTCGCCCGGAAACCGAGATCACCGCCAGCACCATCAGCGAAAACACCGCCAGCCCGCTGATCAGCGCCATGACTCCTTCAAGCCGGAAGAGCGCCCGGTCCAGCCGGCTCAGGGCCGAACCGTCCTCCAGAACCGATGTGCTTCCTGCCATGCCCTGCCTGCCCGATCGGGTGGCCGCCACCGGGATCGCGGCAGCCACCCTGTTGCTCCTGCCTGGCTGATCCTACTTGCCGATCATGCCCTTCACGAAGTCATACAGCTCCTGGGCCGGCAGCCCCTTGGCGCTGTTCTCGGCGATCCACTCCTCGGCCGCAGGGCCGGCCACCTTCTCGCGGAAGGCGGCGAGCTCTTCCTCGGAATAGGTGATTCGCTCGATGCCGCGCTCGTCCAGCGCCGGGCCCCAAGCCGCCATCGTCTTGGTGTTGTAGTTCTCGATGTAGAAGTCGAGCGCCTCGTCAACCGAACTCAGCAGGGCCTCGCGCTTGCTGTCGCTCAGGGCGTTCAGCGCATCCGTGTTCACCACCACCGGGCAGTTCACCGTGCCGGGGTTCAGGTTGGTGGTCCACCACTTGCCGGTCTCGATCGTGCCAAAGGCCATATGCGCATGCGGGGCGAAGGCCACCGCCTTGACCACGCCGCTGTCAAGCGCCTGGCGAACCTCGGTCGCGGTCATCGAGGTGGGCACCGCGCCCACGGCCGCCATCGCCTTGCCGATGCCGCCGGTGGCGCGCACGGTCATTCCTTCGTAGTCGGCCAGGGTGCGCGGCGCATCGCCCACGCCCACAAGATTGTATTGCGGCAGCGGCGAGGGCATCAGCAGCGTCGCGTTCCAGCGTGCCAGGTCGGCCACGACTGCCGGGTGCTTGTAGAGCTCCTGGCTGATCCGCCGCTCTTCCTCCAGCGTGGAAACCCCGAGGAACGGCAGCTCCAGAACCGTGATCGAGGGGTTCTTGTCACGGTGGTAGCCGGCGCAGAATTGCGCCATCTCGAAGGCCCCGATGGAAATCCCGTCAAGGTTTTCCTTGTTCTTCGACAACCCGCCGTAGTTCAGGGTGATGATGAATTCGTAGTTGGTCTTTTCGGCCACCAGTTCTGACAGCTTCTGGATATGCGCGGTAAATGCCCGGGGCTTGCCCCACAAGGAGACATTCCATTCCGTCGTTTCCGCCGCCGCAGCTTCGGCGGCAAGGGCGATCGCAGACATCGCCAGAAACGCTTTTCCCAGGATCTTGTTCATGTGGTCCTCCCAGACAGATCGCAAAATCAGATGCCCGCACAATACCGCAACGAAGCGGTTTGCCCACCGGAAATATGCACCTGCAGGCACCCTGCCCGGCAACCGCAGCGATACCGGGTTCCGCGGCCCGGCGGCAGCGCGGTTCCGGCCGTTTGCAGCCAATCGTTCTGCCGGTAATCGTATTGCCTTTCCCGCCGCCCGGCGCAATACGGTTCCGGTATCGGCAGGCGGCCTGTCATGGCCGCTCGCGCAGTCCAGGGACGGGAGCGCATCATGACGGAAGCCGGCGTGACTGAACCGGAAAGCCACGAAGCGAAGAACACCGGGCCGCTTGCCGGGCTGCGCATCCTCGACATGTCGCGCATCCTTGCCGGGCCGTTCTGCACCCAGCTTCTGGGCGACATGGGGGCGGATGTGATCAAGGTCGAGCGTCCCGGCCGCGGAGACGACACCCGCAGCTGGGGGCCGCCCTTTCTGCCCGGGGAAGACGGGAAACCCACAGGCGAAAGCGCCTATTACCTTTCGGCCAACCGCAACAAGCGCTCGGCGGCCATCGACATGGCCAGCCCGGAGGGCGCCCAGGCGCTGCGCGAGATCGCGGCGCAGGTGGACGTGGTGATCGAAAACTTCAAACCCGGCGGGCTGAAGAAATACGGGCTGGACTATGCCACGCTCGCGAAAATCAACCCGCGGCTGGTTTATTGCTCGATCTCGGGCTACGGCCAGACCGGCCCGCACAGCCACAAGCCCGGCTACGACATCCTGGCCCAGGGCTACGGCGGCATGATGAGCCTGACCGGAGAACCCGACGGCGAGCCGGTGAAGGTCGGCGTCGGCATCGCCGATGTGATGTGCGGAATGTATGCCGCCACCGCCATACTTGCCGCACTACGCCACCGGGACACGACCGGCAGGGGCCAGCACATCGACATCGCGCTGGTGGACACGCAGATCTCCTGGCTGATCAACGAAGGCGTCAACTACCTGCTGTCGGGCGCAGCTCCGCAGCGGCGCGGCAACCAGCACCCCAACATCGTGCCCTATCAGGTTTTCGCCACGGCCGACGGGCATGTGATCGTCGCGGTGGGAAACGATGCCCAGTTCTCCCGCTTCTGCGCCGTGCTCGGCCGCCCCGAGCTGGCGCGGGATGCGCGATTCGCCACCAATCCGAAGCGGCTGGAAAACCGCGGGGAACTGATCCCGCTGCTCGCCGGGCTGATCGCCGGACGCGAAAGGGACGAGCTTCTGGCGGCGATGGAAGCCGCAGGCATCCCCGGCGGGCCGGTCAACACTGTGCCGGAGGTGTTCGCGACCGATCAGGTGGCGGCACGCGGCATGAAGATCACCATGCCGCACCCGTTGTCCGCAACCGGAACGGTCGACCTGATCGGCAACCCCGTCAACTTCTCCGAAACCCCCGTCAGCTACCGCCGCCACCCACCGGCCTGCGGCGAGCATACCGAGGAGATCCTGCGCGAATTCCTCGGTGCCACTGCCGCCCCCGCCACATCCGCGGACGGCGGAACCGGCCCTCGGAGAACCCGCCCCGGCAAGGGAGGCGACAGCCGAAAACCGCGGGAATGAAACACCGTGTTTCGTTTTCCGGCTCGAAATTCTGTTTTTTGCCACTCCCTTGCCGGGAGCGCCCCGGGATTGTCACGCCCCCGGTTTCCCTGTTAACTGAAACGGATGAAACATGGGCGCGGCCGCGATTCACCGGATCCGCCGCCCCGAACCAACGGGGGAACGCGACAGGAAATTCCGAAACCATACGACAATCGGCATCGATTTTCAGCCGCCCCGGGCCAGCCGGCCCGGGCTCCGAGGGTTTCCACCAGGAAGTTTCCACCAGGAAACACGGGGAGGCCCGGACACGCAAGACAAACCAGGGAGCAACACCATGAAACTGACCCATATCCTGGCCGCAGCAGCGCTTGCCGTATCGGCCCAGAGCGCAACCGCGCAACAGCAGTTCGTCTCGATCGGCACCGGCGGCGTCACCGGGGTCTACTATCCGACCGGCGGCGCGATCTGCCGTCTCGTCAACAAGAACCGCAAGGAGCACGGCATCCGCTGCTCGGTGGAAAGCACCGGCGGATCGATCTACAACATCAACACCATCCGTTCGGGCGAGCTGGAATTCGGCGTCGCGCAGTCGGACTGGCAGTATCATGCCTACAACGGCACTTCGAAATTCGCCGATCAGGGCCCGTTCGAGAAGCTGCGCGCGGTGTTCTCCGTGCATCCCGAGCCGGTGACGATCCTCGTGCGCCGCGACAGCGGCATCAACAACATCACCGACATCCCGGGCCACCGCTTCAACATCGGCAATGACGGCTCCGGCACTCAGGGGACCTGGGAGGTGATCGAGCAAGCCATGGGCTGGAAGCGCAGCGATCTGGCGCTGGCGGCCAAGATGAAGTCGTCCGAAACCGCCGCCGCGCTCTGCGACGACAAGATCGACGGCTATTTCTGGCTGGTCGGGCATCCCTCGGGGCTGACCCAGGAAACCATCGCTTCCTGCGATGCCAAGATCATTCCGGCAGTCGCGCCGGAAATCGACAAGCTGGTGGAAGAGCGGCCCTACTACCGCAAGGCCGTCATCCCCGGCGGGATGTATCCGAACCACCCGGACGACATCCAGACTTTCGGTGTCGGCGCAACTTTCGTGACTTCGGCCGACGTGCCGGACGAGGTGGTCTATGAAATCGCCAAGGCCGTGCTCGGCAATCTGGACGACTTCCGCAAGCTGCACCCGGCCTTTGCCAACCTGAAAGCCGAGGAAATGATCCGCGACAGCCTGTCGGCGCCGCTGCATCCGGGCGCGATCAAGGCCTACAAGGAACTGGGGCTGATGGACTGATCGGAAACGATCCTGGAGCGGGGGCAGCGGCCCCCGCTTCGCATTCATGGGCCCGCCAAGAGGCCCCGGGGTCTGCCGCGGCAGGCCGGCGGAACGAACAAACGGTCCAGGACAGGGAGAAGAAGACCAGATGACAAAGGATCGGAACCGCAATCCGGCCATTCCGGAAGACGCGGAAGCCTTTGCCGCAGACCTCGACGTGGGCGCGCGCAACCCGAGCGGCTGGCAGGGGCGCTTCATCGCCGGAGTGGCGCTGCTCTGGGCCGTCCTGCAGGTGTTCAACGCCTCGCCCCTGCCCGCGATCATCGCCCAGAAAACCGGGCTGAACTGGATCTATGTCACCTCCGACACCGAACGGGTGATCCACCTGGCCTTCGGGCTGGTCATGGCCACTGCGGCCTTTCCGCTGTTCCGGGCCTCGCCCCGCGACCATATCCCCTGGTATGACTGGCTGCTTGCCCTGGCCGGGGTTTCGGCCACGCTTTATCTGATCGTGAATGCCAGCGCCATTGCGGTGCGCTCGGGGCTGCCGACCACCGGCGACCTGATCGCCTCGGCCGTCGGCCTTTCGGTCGTGCTGATCGCCACCTTCCGCGCGCTCGGTCTGCCGATGGTGATCGTGGCGTCGCTGTTTCTCGTCTATGTCTTCTACGGCGACCGGGAGTTCATTCCGGATGCCATGCAGTGGAAGGGCGCCAGCTTCGGCAAGGCGATGTGGCATTTCTGGATGCAGACCGAGGGCGTCTTCGGCCTGGCGCTCGGTGTCTCGGCCTCGATGGTGTTCCTGTTCGTCCTGTTCGGATCGCTGCTCGAAAAGGCCGGTGCCGGAAACTATTTCATCAAGCTCGCCTTCGCGCTGATGGGCCACCTCAAGGGCGGACCGGCCAAGGCCGCGGTGGTGGCATCGGCGGCAACCGGGCTGATCTCGGGCTCATCCATCGCCAATACGGTGACCACCGGCACCTTTACCATCCCGCTGATGAAGCGGGTCGGCTTTCCGGCCGAAAAGGCCGGTGCGGTCGAGGTCGCATCCTCGACCAATGGCCAGCTGACCCCCCCGGTGATGGGGGCCGCCGCCTTCCTGATGGTGGAATACGTGGGCATTTCCTATCTGGACGTGGTGCGCCACGCCTTCCTGCCGGCGATCATTTCCTACATCGCGCTGGTCTATATCGTGCATCTCGAAGCCGCCAAGATGGGGCTGGAAGGGCTGCCGCGCAGAGGGGTTGCCCGCAGCCTGAGCCAGAAGCTCATGAGCTTCCTGCTGGGGGTGATCATCTTCTGCGGGCTCAGCCTCGCCGTCTACTACGGGCTGGGCTGGCTCAAGCCGCTGCTGGGCGACTACAGCCTGATCGGCATGGTGGTGCTGTTCCTGATCGCCTATCTGGCGCTGCTGAAATGGGCCTCGAACTACCCCGACCTGGAGGTTGACGACCCGAACGCACCCTTCACCGAGCTCCCCGAGCCGGGCCCGGTGGCCAAGACCGGCGCCTATTTCGCACTGCCGGTGGTCGTGCTGATCTGGAACCTGATGATCGAGCGCAAGTCGCCCGGGCTCTCGGCCTTCTGGGCGACCTTCTCGATGATCTTCGTGATGCTGACCCAGCACCCGATCAAGGCGTTCTTCCGCGGCGAGAACCGGGCCGGCGCGGCTTTCAGGACCGGCTGGAACGAGCTGATCGACGGCATGATCGCAGGCTCGCGCAACATGATCGGCATCGCGGTGGCCACCGGCACCGCCGGAATCATCGTGGGCACGGTCTCGCTGACCGGCGCGCATCAGGTGATCGGCGAATTCATCGAGGCGATCTCGGGCGGCAACCTGCTGCTCATGCTGATCTTCGTCGCGCTGTTCTCGCTGGTGCTCGGCATGGGGCTGCCGACCACCGCGACCTATATCGTGATCACCTCGCTGATGGCGCCGGTGATCATCGCGGTCGGGGCCAAGTCGGGGCTGATCGTGCCGCTGATCGCGGTGCACATGTTCGTATTCTACTTCGGCATCCTGGCCGACGACACGCCGCCCGTCGGGCTGGCCGCCTTTGCCGCCGCCGCGATTTCCAAAGGCGACCCGATCAAGACCGGCATCATCGGCTTCAGCTATGACGTGCGCACGGCAATCCTGCCGTTCCTGTTCATCTTCAACACCGAGTTGCTGCTGATCGACGTGACGCCTTTGAAAGCGGTGTTCGTCTTCATTGTCGCGGTGGTGGCCATGCTGCTCTTTGCCGCGGCCACCCAGAGCTGGCTTCTCACCCGCTCCCGGATGTGGGAGAACGCGGCCCTGCTGCTGATCGCCTTCACCCTGTTCAACCCCGGGTTCTGGCTGAACCAGATCTCGGACCCGTTCGACAGGGTCGAACCCGCCCGGATCATCGATATGGCAACCGAGGCCCCGGACGGCGCCACCCTGCGCGTGCGCCTGCGCGGAGAGGACTTCCGGACCGGCAAGGAGGTGGAAACCACCGTCGCCCTGCCGCTTGGCTCCAGGGCCGACGGCGACGGCGCGGCCCGGCTGGAAAAGAACGCCGGCATCGCCTTCCGCACCGAAGATGGCGGCAGCGTCTATGTGGACAACGTGATCTTCGGCCAGTTCGCCCAGGACAAGGGGATCGACTTCGACTGGGAACTGGTGGTAATCGAAAGGCCCGCCGATCGGATGCCGAAAGAAGTGTTCTACATTCCGGCGCTTCTGCTTCTCGGGTTGATCCTGTGGCTGCAGCGCGGTCGCGCCCGCAAGCACGAAACCGCCACGGTCTGAGGAGAACCGCCATGATCAGCAACATACTTCTGCCGGTCGACCTGAACCACCCGGACAGCTCGGCAAAGGCCCTGGCGCATGCGCTGGAAATGGTCCGCCAGCACGATGCGACGCTGCATGTGCTCACAGTCATCCCCGACTACGGAAACGCCTGGGTCGGCTCGTTCTTTCCGGCGGACTTTTCCGAAAAGGCCACGCAGGAAACCCGGGCCGCGCTGGAAGGCTACATCGCCACAAACATCCCCTCCGGGGTGAAGACCACGGCACATGTGCTGCACGGCACCATCTACAGGGAGATCACCGCCGCCGCCGATTCGCTCGGCGCGGACATGATCGTGATGGCCTCGCACCGCCCGGAAATGAAGGACTATTTCCTCGGCCCCAACGCCGCGCGGGTCGTCCGCCACGCGCGCCAGTCGGTGCTCGTCGTCCGCTAGGGTCAAGCCCCGCTCGCGTCCTCGGCCGCACGGTGGCGGCGCGGGCAGCGGCCGAAGGGATTTCCGCCGGCCTGCTGTCGTCGGGAAGCGATGCGCCGGAAGCCCCGAAGCCGCAGAGGGCGCCTTCGGCCCGGCTGCCGTGCGCGCAGCCGGGAACCATGCGGGATCTCGCCTGGCGCGAACGGGCCGCGGAAACGACGGCCTTGCTTCCGGCCCGCTCATGCCCGTCGAGGTTTTCCGAACTCCCTGGCCAGGGCCGATCTTTCGGCGGTTCGAACTGTCTGCCGGACCCGGGTGCGCGCCTGCCCCGGTTGCCGGAGGCCTGGCCGTTTCCGGCCCGCTGCGACAGGCCCTAGCCTTCCAGCCGCCGCGCCTCGTCAACCAGCATGACCGGAATGCCGTTGCGGATCGGAAAGGCCAGCCCGGCCGGCTTCGAGATCAGCTCCTGGCGCGCGCTGTCATAGATGAGGGTTGCCTGGGTGAGGGGGCAGACCAGGGCTTCCAGCATCCGGCGGTCCGGTTCCGGGGGAGAAGTCATTGCATTCCTTCCTCGCCCGCGCCGCCATGCAGCGCATATGCCATCAGAGCTTCGAGCACCTCGCGCCGCGCGCTCAGCGTTCCGGCTTCGAGCAGCGCCTGGCGGTCTTCCACCGCGAATGGGCAGTGCATGGACAACGCGTTGATCAGCATCTCGTCTTCGGCGTTCTTCAGCGATTCGCGATCGGTGCGCACTTCCTGCTGTTCGAGGTAGCGGTCGAGCGTCTTCATGAAACGCGGCCTGTCAAGCCCGGGGTCCGTTTCGGGCGGGCCAAGGTCGCGACGGAAGCCTTCCCAGGAGACCGCGAATTTCCGGTAGGGGGAAAGCCCCCCGGTTTCATGACGGATCCGGAATCTGGAAACCCCCGTCAGAGAGATCAGGTAGCGCCTGTCCGGTATCTCGCTGAAGGCGGTCAGCCGCCCGGCGCATCCGATCTCGTGCAGCCGGGCGCCGTCATCCGTGCCGGGCAGCGGCTGGATCATCCCGACGAGGCGGTGCGCCGTCTTCAGCACGTCGTCCAGCATTGCCAGATAGCGCGGCTCGAAGATCTGCAGCGGCAGCCTTGCGCGCGGAAACAGAACCACCCCCGGCAGGGGAAAGACCGGGATCTCGGCGGGCAGGTCAGCTGCCGCGAACATGCCCGGCTCCCGCCCGCAGCATGGGCGTCACGAGAAGATCAGCGATGACAGTTTCCGCCGCCCGTTCAGCACGACGGGATCCTTCGGCGACAGGGAATCGAAGATCGTGAACAGCTGTTTCTTGGCGGCCTCGTCGTTCCAGGAGCGGTCGCGACGGAAGAGTTCGAGAAGCTCGTCCACCGCTTCCTGCGTCTTGCCGGCCGCCTGCAGCGCCACCGCCAGGTCGAACCGGGCCTGCAGATCGGCGGGGTCGGCCGCGACAGCAGCGCGCAGCTCGTCCAGCGGGCCTGCCTTCGCGGCCTGGCGGGCGAGCTCCAGCTGGGCGCGGGCCGCATCAAGCTCCGGCGCTCCGGCGATCGCCGCGGGGGCGCCGTTCAGCACCGCTTCGGCCTGTTCCAGGTCTCCGGCCGCGATATGGGCCCGCACCAGCCCGCCATATGCGGCAGCGTTTTCCGGCTCCTCGGCAAGGACGGCGGCGAAGGTCTGGGCGGCATCGACCGCGGCGCCCTCGGCGAGCATCTCCTCGGCAGCCCCGACGGCCTCTGCCAGGCCGCCGTCGCCGGCCAGCGCGGCCACCTTTTCGACGAAGCGCTCCAGCTCCGACCCGGGCAGCGCGCCCTGGAAGCCGTCCACCGGCTGGCCCTGCCAGAAGGCATAAACGGTAGGAATGGACTGGATGCGCAGCTGGGCGGCGATGGTCTGGTTCTCGTCGACATTGACCTTGGCCATGCGAACCTTGCCGCCGGCCTTTTTCACCGCGTCTTCGAGCATCGGGCCCAGCGTCTTGCAGGGACCACACCAGGGCGCCCAGAAATCGACGATGACCGGCACTTCCTTCGAGGCGTCGATCACCTCCTTCACGAAATCGGCTTCGGCAACGTCCCTGATCAGGTCGGCACCGGCCGCGTTCCGGGTCTGGCCAAGTTCAAGCATCGGGAGTTCCTCTGACTGTATCGGGTTGCCTGCTAGATGGCGCATCGGCCTGTGCGTTGCAAGATGCGGCGGTCTGTCCCTGCCGACGACCGGCGAGGCCCGGCCTCGGGGCCGGAAAGGGCGGCGCTGCCTGCCCTGCGCGGCCGGGGCCGCTCCTAGGCTGCCTTGCTGGCCGGAGTTTCGGTCAGGATCGCGTGCAGCGCGGCCGGGTCGGAATTGGCGCGCAGCTTGGCGCACACCGCCGGATCGCGCATGGTCCGCGAGACCAGGGCGAGCGCCTTCAGATGCTCGACTCCGGCCGTCCTGGGGGCAAACAGGGCAAAGATCAGGTCGACGGGCTGGCGATCGACCGATTCGAACTCGAGCGGCCTGTCCAGCCGCAGGAAGACGCCACCGATCTCTTCGAGTCCGTCAAGGCGGGCATGCGGCAGCGCCACGCCCTTGCCGACCCCGGTCGGCCCCAGGTTCTCCCGCTCGATCAGGGCATCCACTGCGTTTGCGGCATCGATCCCGAGGGTGGCCGAGGCCGTTTCCGCAATGGCGACGAACAGGCGCTTCTTGCTCGAAACGCGGCCCACGATCCGCACCGATGCGGGTTTCAGGAGTGTTGCCAGATCCATGTACTGCTGCTCTTTCCGGCCGGCGCGGCCCGTTTCATCTCAGGTTGCCCGGGTCGATCCAGCCGATGTTTCCGTCATCGCGCCGGTAGACCACGTTTATGCTGTCGTTGCCCTCGTTGCGGAAGACCAAGGCAGGCGCGCCGACAAGCTCCATCTGCATCACCGCCTCGCCGACCGAGATCAGCGGGATCTTCGCCTCCATCTCCGCGATGATGATCGGCTGCAGCGAATCCGGCTCGGCCTCGTCGGCTCCCGCGTCTGTCCCGGCGAGGATATACGTCGGGGCGGTGGCGAGTTCAACCGGCTGCCGACGCGTCCTGTGATGATCCTTCAGACGGCGCTTGTAGCGGCGGAGCTGCTTTTCCATCTTGGCGGCGCAGGCATCGAAGGCCGCGTAGATTTCATGCGCCCTGGCCCTGGCCTGGGCGGTCAGGCCGGTCGAGAGATGCACCGTTGCCTCGCAGACATATTCGCTCGCGTTCCTGGAAAACACGACAACGGCATCGGTGGGGCGTTGCGCATATTTCTCGACCACGCTGCCGAGCTCCTCCTTGACGTGGGTCTGCAGGGCAGAACCGATGTCGATCTGCTTGCCACTGATCTGGTAGCGCATCATGCCTCCTTCGGGTGGGGTGCACGCGCGGGGGCACCGGTTCCGGTGGTGCCGTGCGGCATGCGGGGGTAGGGCGGAAATGCAGCCTCCTGGCGCCCGGCCGGTCCGGCGCGGTGTTCCCGAGGCTGGCTCCGAAAGTCTTCATTGCCCTCATTTGGCGACGACTCGGGGCCGGCTGTCAACCGGAGAAACCGGCCCGGCCGAAGAAATCGCCGCCTCAGCCCAGGCGGAAGCCCTGCCCCAGATAGACCCGGCGAACGTCCTCGTTGCGGACGACCTCCTGCGCGGTGCCGCTCATCAGGATCCGCCCGTCGTGCAGGATATAGGCCCGGTCCACGATCCCCAGCGTTTCCCGGACGTTGTGATCGGTTATCAGCACCCCGATTCCCCGGGTCTTCAGTTCCGTCACCAGCGTCCTTATGTCGCCCACGGCGATCGGATCGACCCCGGCGAAAGGCTCGTCGAGCAGAACGTATTTCGGCTCTGCCGCCAGGCATCGGGCAATCTCGACCCGCCGTCGCTCCCCGCCCGACAACGCCAGCGCCGAGGCCTGCCGCAGATGCGATATGGCGAACTCCGACAGCAGATCCTCCAGCCGTTCCCGGCGCAGAACCTTGTCCCGGACCGAGATTTCCAGAATGGCCATGATGTTGTCTTCCACCGACAGCCCGCGAAAGACCGACATCTCCTGCGGCAGGTAGCCGATTCCCAGCCGCGCCCGCCGATACATCGGCAGCAGCGTCACGTCGCGCCCGTCAACGACGACCTGACCGCCCTCGGGCAGGACCAGCCCGGCCACCGCATAGAAGCAGGTCGTCTTTCCCGAACCGTTCGGCCCCAGAAGGGCAACCACCTCGCCCCGGCTCAGCGTCATGCTCACGTCGCGGATGACCGGACGCTTTCGGTAGCTCTTGCGCAGGTTCGAGATCCGCAGCCCCCCGCCGCCCTCCTGCATGGTCAGGTGGCCGCTCACCGGTCGGCTCCGGGTTGCAGGATGGTGCGCACACGCCCCTGCAGAACGGCCTGGCCGCTGTTCAGGTCGATCACCATCCCTCCGGCCGACAGGGCATTGGCGCCCTGGGTCAGGATCACGTTCCCGCTCATGGTGATGATGCCGGTCTCGACCAGATATTCGGCTTCCTGCGCCTCGGCAGCCTCGCTGCCGTTCACCAGGGTGACCCCACCGGTGGCCAGCAGGCGCGAGATCCGCCCGGTAGGCTCATCCTCCCCGGCCGCATATTCGACCAGAACCCGGGCCGCGGAGATGCGCAGCGCCCCCTGCCCGATGCGCACGTTTCCGGCGAACAGGGCGGTGCCGTCGGCCTGATCTATCGTCAGCCGGTCGGCGGAAATCTCGATCGGGAGCGTGCTGTCATGCTGCAGCCCCCCGAAGGCAACCTGCGCCCCCTGGGCCCGGGCGCCGGAACCCCATGCCGCCACCAGCAGGGCGAGGACGAAAATGCGCAACAATCCCGTCATGGTCCGCCATCCTGCCGTTTCGCGGGGAGATATACAAGATCGACCCCGCCCTGGAAAATCAGTTCGTGTGTGGACGCGCCGTCGGGGGCATCCTGTTGCCGCAACACCATTTCGCCGGCGTGCAGCTGCCCGAGCGGCCCCGATGCGGCAACCGGCGCCACAGTGTAGATGCGCCGCGCGTCCAGGTCGGCAAAAAGACTTGGAGCGACCACCTCGTAGCCATCCGATGTCGTCAGCCGCACATCGCCGCGCAGCTCCGCCAGCTTGCGCTCGTTGTCATAGGCCCCGTTTCCGGCGCTGATTTCCACCGCCAGCCCCGAGGGAAGCTCGAGCGCCACCCGAAGGTTGCGGGCGGCAAATCCGGCCCGCCCGCCACGCAGGGGGGTCGCAGCATCGGCGCTCAGGGACACGGCGGTGCCATCGGCGGCAACCCCTGAATAGAACGGGCTGCCGATCCCCTGATCGCGGGTGATCCGCTCCAGATCGACCGAGGCCAGGGGCAGGCCGCCCGTTGTATCCAGCGGGCGCGAAAACAGGAACAGGGTGGACAGCAGGCCGAGCGCGCAGAGCGGCAGGATGATCTTCAGCCAGGCCACCAGCCGGGAATGGCGGTTGTCGAAGGCCGCCATGTCAGACCACGCCGGCGCGCAGGCAGTCGTGAATCTTCAGAATCCCGACCGCCCGGTCGCTCCCTTCCCGCGCGACGACGAAAAGGCAGGTGATCCGGTTTTCGTCCATCAGCGCCACCGCCTGCTGCGCCAGCGCGTCGCGGCCGATCGTCTTGGGCGCGCGGGTCATCACCTGCGCGGCGGTCCGTTCCAGCAGGCCGTCCATGTTGCGCCGCAGGTCGCCGTCGGTGATGATCCCGACCAGGGCACCGGATTCGTCCTGCACCCCGACCACGCCGAAGCCCTTCCTGCTCATGACCAGAAGCGCCTCGCCCATCGGCGTGTCGGGAGCGACCAGAGGGAGATCCTCGTGCATCAGCGCCCCCACCCGCAGCAGCCGCGCCCCCAGCTTGCCGCCGGGGTGGAAATCGTGGAACCGTTCCGGGGTGATCTTCCGGTGTTCCATCAGCGCCACCGCCAGCGCATCGCCCAGCGCCAGCGTCATCGTCGTCGAGGTGGTCGGCGCCAGGCCCATCGGGCAGGCCTCCTGCGCGTCAGGCAGGAGAATCGCCACATCGGCCTGCCGCAGCAGGGTGCTGCCCGCCCTGCCGGCAACCCCGATCATCGGAATCTTGAAGCGCCGGGTATAGGCGATGATGTCCGCCAGCTCCGGCGTTTCCCCGGAATTGGACAGCACCAGCGCCACATCTTCCGGCGTCAGCATGCCCAGATCGCCGTGGCTGGCCTCGGCCGGATGCACGAAAAAGGCCGGCGTACCGGTCGATGCCAAAGTAGCCGCGATCTTGCGGGCGACGTGGCCCGATTTTCCCATGCCCGAAACGATGACCCGGCCGCGGGCGGCCTGCATGAGCCCGACCGCCTCCGCGAAGTCCCGCCCCAGCGTCCCGGCAAGGGCGGCCAGGGCCTCGGCTTCCCGGGTGATCACCCTGCGCCCGATGTCGACGACGGTGCTGCCGTTCATCCCGCACCCCGCTAGCTGTGGGCAAAGATGTCGATATCAGGCCAGCCGGCGATATCCAGCTGCGCCCTGGCGGGCAGGAAGTCGAAACAGGCCCGGGCAAGATCGCTGCGCCCCTCGCGTTCGAGCCGCGCATCGAGACGTTCCTTCAGCGCATGCAGGTGCAGAACGTCCGAAGCCGCGTAGCCGATCTGGGCCTCGCTCAGGGTCTCGGCGCCCCAGTCGCTCGTCTGCTGCTGTTTCGAAATCTCCACCGAAAGCAGTTCCTCGAGCAGGTTCCGCAGGCCGTGCCGGTCGGTATAGGTGCGCACCAGCCGCGAGGCGATCTTGGTGCAGTAGACCGGAGCCGTCACCACCCCGAAGGTCTTGAGCAGCGCGGCAATGTCGAATCGGCCGAAATGGAAGATCTTCAGGACATCCGGATCCGCAAGCAGGGCGCAGAGGTTCGGCGCCGCATCCTGCCCCCGGGAGATGCGCACCAGATGGGCATCGCCGTCGCCGCCAGACAGCTGGACGAGGCACAGCCGGTCGCGCTGCGGGTTGAGCCCCATGGTCTCGCAATCGACGGCCACGCTGGCGCCGAACGTCAGCCCGTCGGGAAGATCACCTTCATGCAGGAAGCTGGCCACGTCGGATCATGCCTTTCCGTTCGGGGAACGTTCCCCCGGAGATAGACCCTTTGCCCTTGCTCCGCAACCGGGCCGCGCCGCGGCCGGCGCGCGCGGGCGGGCGGGGCCTTCAGAGCCTGCCGTCGCGCTGGCGCAGCTGGCGGGCGCGGGCGAGAATCGCATCCTCGACGGCGCGAATCGTATCGGCGCTGGCCGGCCCCGCCCGGGTCATCAGGGAGACGTTCAGCGCCCGCGCGTCGAGCGCCGGATCCTGGATGAGGATCGTTGCCCGGTAGGCGCGGCCACCGCCCGGAGGCGTGCCGTATCCGGTCACGATCACGCCGCTGAAGGGATCGGCCGAGCGCAGGGGCAGGAAGGCGAGCACGTCCAGCGCCGCCGCCCAGAGATACCTGTTGACCTGGATGGTCGCCGCGGCCTCGGCCCTGTTCCGCCCGAACAGTCCCCGCCGCGGGGCGCGCGGCTGGCTCGGCGTGAGCGCCGGCGGCGGCGTTCCTGCGGTGGCATTTTCCGGAATTTCATATGATTCTTCAATCTGTTGCGACCTGTCCGCACCGAACAGGCGACTGCCGAGAGAGCCGATTCCGCCGCCGTTCGCGCATCCTGAAAGCGCCAGCGCCAGAGCGGCAACGACCCCGGCGGGGCGGAAATTCAGCGCCATTTTCGCAACCTCCTGAGCACAGCCTCCCGCAAGAGGTTTACCGGCAGCGATTTGCACCCACAAGAGATTTCGCCGCCACCGTGCCCGCCATCGCAAGGCGCGGGCAAGGCCGGGCGGAACGGATGCGCGGTCGGAGCGGCTCCGGTGCCCTGCCGGGACTGTGGCAAAGCTGCACCAGAGGGGCACGCATTGCGCGCCGGTGCCGGCGGTTGCTTGAAATCGGCAGGGCGAGAGGTCAGAGAGAGGATCATCTGCCCGGTCCGGGCTGCCCGGGTCTGGTTCAACTGCAGAATTCAACCGTAGAAAACATCTGAGGGATCACGATGAAAAAACTCATCCTCATGACGTCCGCGCTGACGCTGATGGGTGGTGCCGCTTACGCCGACATCACCATTTCCGCCAACGCATCCGTGAAATACGGCAACTGGGAAACCGGCGCCGGCGCGGCCGCCTTCAGCTTCAACACCGGCGCCAAGCTGACTCTGGAGCAGACCGCAGGCGACGTCACCTATGGCGGTTCGGTCTCGATCGACGCCGATGCCGGCACCGTGTCCGACGGCGCGATCTGGGTCTCCACCGGCTGGGGCAAGTTCTCCTTCGGCGTTGACGCCTTCGACGAACTGTCCGACACCGACCTGACCGCTGCGCCCGACGTCAACGGCGTCACCCCGGATGCCGATTATGGCGACGTCAAGTATGAAGGCGAGTTCGGCGCGGTTTCGATCGTCTTCGTGGCCGATGCCGGCATGGGCAACACCAACGACGGCACGGTGATCGCCACCACCGCCCCGGCGTGGGATCTGGGCCTTGATTACGACGGCAACGGCTGGACCTTCGGCCTCGATATCGATTCCAACAACGACTACAAGGCTTCGGCCAGCGTCGAGTTCGGCGACTGGGAAGTGGGTGTCGCCGTCGATCAGGCCAGCTCGGTTGACGTGTTCGTTGCCGGTTCCTTCGGTGGCGTGAAGGCCAAGCTCTCGGCCGATGACGTGACCGGCACCCCGGTCTACGGCCTCAAGCTGAACGGCACCGCCGGCGACGTGAAATGGATGCTGGCCGGCGATTCGGCCGGTGGCGCCAAGGCCTCGATCGACTACAGCATGGACGCGCTCAGCGTCGGCCTGGCCTACGACAACGACGATGCCGGCACCCCGGGTGCGGACTACGGCGATGCCGCCGACATCATCCTGACGGTCGGCTACAAGGTCAGCGACAACATGTCGATCGGCCTGAAGGTCAACGATCAGGGCGAGTACGAAGCCGAAACCAAGCTGGCCTTCGAGTACTGATCCATCGGATCATCGGGCGCATGTCGCCCGGATTTCAGGGCGGGCCTCCGGGTCCGCCCTTTTCTTTCGCCCCGTTACCTGCTTGAAGATTGTCTGCACGAAACGGGCGGCCCAGCGGGAGCGGGAGATTCGGATGTCGCTTTCGGAAATCATCGCGCGCATGCATGCGGCCGAGGAGCGTGCGGGGCGCGCTCGCGGCAGCACCCGGCTGATCGCGGTTTCCAAGATGCAGCCTCCCGGAAGGGTCGAGGCGGTGCTAGAACAGGGCCACCGGCTGTTCGGCGAGAACCGGGTGCAGGAGGCGGCAGCCAAATGGCCCGCCTGGCAGGAGCGCTACGGTGGAGTCGAACTCCATCTTCTCGGGCCACTTCAGACCAACAAGGCGCGCCAGGCTTTCGGACTGTTCGATGCGATCCATTCCCTCGACCGCCCGAAACTGGCGAAAACCCTGGCCCGGCTGGCGCAGGAAACGGGTCGCTGCCCGAAGCTGTTCGTGCAGGTAAACACAGGCGAGGAGCCGCAGAAGGCCGGGGTGATTCCCGCCGAGGCCGATGATTTCATCGCCGAATGCCGCACGCTCGACCTGCCGGTTGCCGGGCTGATGTGCATTCCGCCGCTTGGCGAGGAGCCCGCGCCGCATTTCGCCCTGCTGGCGAAGATCGCCGCGCGCAACGGGCTGAAGGAACTGTCGATGGGCATGAGCGCCGATTTCGAAACCGCAATCGCGCTGGGCGCAAGCCATGTCCGGGTCGGCTCGGCCATCTTCGGCGCCAGGGGCTGAACGGTCAGCCGCGTTCCAGGGCGCGCTCCCCGGTCCGGCCTGCGCCGATCGCTCATGCAGGGGGGAAGATCCGCCCCCGACGCACAGCCCACGCAGGGGCAGCGCCAGACTATCCGGGCTCACAGAAGATGCCCGGACTTGCGTGCCTTGGTCTGCAGGTAGCGGGCGTTCTGCGGATTTTCCCCGACCCGAAGCGGCACGCGCTCGACCACCGAGATTCCGTGCTCGCGCATCTTGTCCACCTTGCGGGGGTTGTTGGTCAGCAGCCGGATCGCGCCGATGCCGAGCGCCTTCAGGATCTCGGCGCCGGTCCGGAAGTTGCGCTCGTCGTCCTCGAACCCGAGCCGGTGGTTGGCTTCCACCGTGTCGAAGCCCTGATCCTGCAGCGAATATGCGCGCATCTTGTTGGCCAGCCCTATGCCTCGGCCTTCCTGGTTCAGGTAGAGCAGCACCCCCGCGCCCTCTTCTCCCATCTGGCGAAGCGCACAACGCAGCTGATGGCCGCAGTCGCATTTCAGGCTGCCCAGCAGATCTCCGGTGAAGCAGGCCGAATGCAGCCGCACCAGCACCGGATGCTGCCGCCCGGGGCGCCCGATTTCCACCGCGTAATGTTCCTCGCTGCCATCATCGGGGCGGAACACGTGCAGTCGCCCGGCCTGCGAGACTTCCAGCGGCAGACGCGCCGAAACCACATGGTGCATCTCCGGCGCTTCATGAAGATGGCGGCCTGCCCGTTCCGCATCCAGCACGGTCAGCCCCTGATGCCCGGCTCCGCCGGCTCCGGTGCTCTCGACCACCAGCGCCGCCGGCAGCAGATGCGCGCTCTTGGTCAGCGCGATGGCGATCCGGGACAGGTCGGCATCGCCGCCGCGCAGCGCCCGAAGCGGACCCTTGAGAGGCATGCGCAGATCGTCGGCCGGGTCGGCAAGGGCGCGGATCCAGCCGATATCGGCATCTTCCGGCACCGCGATCCGCGCAAGCGCGCCATCATATCCGGGCACCTTCAGCGTGTCGGCCCGCCGGCGCGTCAGCGCGACATGGGGCGCTCCCAGCTCCCGGAACGCCGCCAGGCGCCCGGCCGAGAGGGTTTCGGCCGCAACCGTCAGCGCGCGGAAATCCCCGGACACCAGAACGACCGGCACCCCCATGCGCAGATCGGCGCGCGCGCGGGCCAGAAGTTCCAGTTCGGTCGGGGCGAGGCTCATGCGGGATCGTCCGGTAGCTGCCATCCTTCCCCGTTCATGTAGCGGCATTTGCTCCGACATGAAACATTTGCCGCCCGTTCGACACGTCCGCGTGAGTTCCGCCCGGCCGCCCTTGCCGGAACCGCCGGGCTGCTCCATCTCTTGGGCGAACATGCCAGGAGGTGCCGTAAAAATGCCCGCGCTCAAGAAGATCCTGCTTGTCGATGACGACGAGGACCTGCGCGAAGCGCTGAGCGAACAGCTGCTGATGACCGAAGATTTCGACGTTTTCGAAGCCGACAGCGGTGCGAGCGCGATGCACCGGATCCATGAGACGATCTACGATCTCGTCATCCTCGACATCGGCCTGCCCGACACCGACGGGCGCGAGCTGTGCCGCCTGATGCGCAAGCAGAACGTCAAGTGCCCGATCGTGATGCTGACGGGCCATGATTCCGATGCCGACACGATCCTCGGCCTCGATGCCGGCGCCAACGACTACGTTGCCAAACCGTTCAAGTTTCCGGTGCTTCTGGCCCGCATACGTGCCCAGCTGCGCCAGCACGAACAGTCGGAAGATGCGATCTTCCAGCTCGGCCCCTATACCTTCAAGCCGGCGATGAAGATGCTGATCACCGAGGATGACAGGAAGATCCGCCTCACCGAGAAGGAAACCAGCATCCTGAAATTCCTCTACCGCGCCACCGAGGGGGTGGTGCCGCGCGACGTGCTGCTGCACGAGGTCTGGGGCTACAACGCGGGGGTCACGACCCACACGCTGGAAACCCATATCTACCGGCTTCGTCAGAAAATCGAACCGGATCCGTCAAATGCCCGCCTTCTTGTGACCGAATCAGGCGGCTACAGACTGGTGACATGAGCGAATCCCCATGTGCGCCGGGGTATGGGCGCACATCCTCCCTGTTGGACTGGCCCGGCCTTGTGCCGGGTCTTTTTTTCGCGAAAAAGGAGGCAAGGGAGACGCCGATGCCATTTACCATCGCCACCTGGAACATCAACTCGGTGCGCCTGCGCGCACCGCTGGTGGAACGCCTGCTGCGCGAAGAAGCCCCCGACATCCTGTGCCTGCAGGAGTGCAAGAGCCCGGTGGAAAAGATCCCGCGCGAGCGTTTCGCCGCCCTGGGCTACCCCTACATGGTGGCACGCGGGCAGAAGGGCTACAACGGCGTGGCAATCCTCTCGCGCCTGCCCATCGAGGATGCCGGCGCGCTCGATTTCGCCGCCCTGGGCCACGCGCGGCACGTGGCGGCGCGGCTGGAAAACGGGCTGCTGATCCACAATTTCTACGTTCCCGCCGGCGGCGATCTGCCCGATCGGGAGGCGAACGAGAAATTCGGCCAGAAGCTCGACTACCTTGCCGAAATGCGCGACTGGTTTCGCGCCTCCCCCCCCGGGCGGGCGATCCTGACGGGCGATCTCAACATCGCTCCGCGCGAGGATGACGTGTGGAATCACAAGGCCCTGCTGAAGGTCGTCAGCCACACCCCGGTAGAGGTGGCGCATCTCGCCGAAGTGCAGGAGGCCGGCGGCTGGGTGGACGTGACCCGCGCCGACATTCCCGAAGGCAGGCTCTATTCCTGGTGGTCGTATCGGGCGCGGGACTGGGATGCGGCCGACCGGGGCCGACGTCTCGATCACGTCTGGGCGAGCCCCGACATCGCCGGCGCGGCACATTCGTCGCGCATCCTGCGCCATGTGCGCGGCTGGGAAAAGCCCTCCGATCACGCGCCGGTCTTTGCCTCCTTCGACCTGTAGCCGGCACGCCTGCGGCAGCTCCGCCCGCCGCCCGTCTGCCGCCGCCGGGGAGCCCGACGGCGATGCGGCGTTTCGGGACATGCCGCCCGGGAGCGGGAACCGTTCCCGAGCGACATGCCTTATTCGGCGGGCACGGCCCCGGGCTCTTCCGCCAGCGGGTGGGCGAGATGCGGCAGCATCTCCTTCGGGCAGATCTGCAGGAAGAACCCGATCTCGGCATCCCAGTTGTTCAGGATGTCGGTGGCCTTTGCACTGCCTGTTTCCCGGGCGTGGCGCTCCAGAAGCTCCCGCAGCCCGGATTCCCAGTACCCACGCGCGACCGGGCCGACAAGCAGCGTCTCCATGTTCATCAGGCTGCGCGCCGTCCCCGTCGGGTCATAGACATAAGCCATGCCGCCGGTCATGCCGGCACCAAAGTTGGCACCGATGCTCCCGAGGATCACCGCCACCCCGCCGGTCATGTATTCGCAACCGTTGGAGCCGCAGCCCTCGACCACCACCTTCGCCCCCGAATTGCGCACCGCAAATCGTTCGCCGGCGCGCCCGGCGGCGAACAGGTAGCCATCGGTGGCACCGTAGAGCACGGTGTTGCCGATGATGGTGTTTTCGCTGGCCACCAGCGGCGAATTCATCGCCGGGCGGATCACGATGGTGCCGCCGCTCAGCCCCTTGCCCACATAGTCGTTGGCCTCGCCCGAGACATCGATCTTGAGCCCCGGCACGGCAAAGGCTCCCAGTGACTGCCCGGCCGACCCGGCCAGCCGGATCGTCAGATGATCCGGCTGCAGCGAATTGCGCATCCCGAAGCGCTGCACGATGTGGCTGGAAATCCGCGCGCCGATGCTGCGCTGGGTGTTCTGCACCGCATAGGACAATTCCATCTTCTCGCCGTCCTCGAGGAATTGCGCCGCATCGGAGACGATCTGCGCATCCAGCGTGTCGGGCACCTCGTTGCGCGGCCGCGCGCGGTCATAGACGATCCTGTCAGCCCCATCGACGGTGATGAGAAGCGGGTTCAGGTCCAGATCGTCCAGATGCGCCGAACCGCGGCTGACCTGGGTCAGCAGATCGGCGCGCCCGATCACCTCGTCCAGGCTGCGCGCCCCGATCGAGGCCAGGATCTCGCGCACTTCCTGCGCATAGAAGGTGATCAGGTTCACCACCTTGTCGGCGCTGCCGGTAAATTTCGCCCGCAGCCGTTCGTCCTGGGTGCACACGCCAACCGGGCAGGTGTTGGACTGGCACTGGCGCACCATGATGCAGCCCATGGCGATCAGCGCCGCGGTGCCGATGCCGTATTCCTCGGCCCCCATCATCGCCGCCATCACGATATCCCGGCCCGTGCGCAATCCGCCGTCGGTGCGCAGCGTGACGCGGTCGCGCAGCTTGTTCATCGCCAGCACCTGGTGCGCTTCGGTCAGGCCCATCTCCCAGGGCAGGCCGGCATATTTGATGGAGGTCGCGGGGCTGGCCCCGGTGCCGCCGTTGTGGCCGGAAATCAGGATCACGTCGGCCTTGGCCTTGGCCACGCCGGCGGCGATGGTGCCCACCCCGGAGGCGGCCACCAGCTTCACCGTCACCTTGGCGCGCGGGTTGATCTGCTTGAGGTCGTAGATCAGCTGCGCCAGGTCCTCGATACTGTAGATATCGTGATGCGGCGGCGGGCTGATCAGGGTCACGCCGGGGGTCGAATGGCGCAGCCGGGCGATGAGTTCCGTCACCTTCAGCCCAGGCAGCTGGCCGCCCTCTCCGGGCTTGGCGCCCTGGGCGACCTTGATCTCCAGCTCCTCGCAGTGGTTCAGGTATTCCGCCGTCACCCCGAACCGGCCCGAGGCCACCTGCTTGATCTTGGCCGACGGGTTGTCGCCGTTGGGCTCTGGCGTGAAATGCGCCGGGTCTTCGCCGCCCTCGCCACTGTCGCTTTTCGCGCCGATCCGGTTCATCGCCACGTTCAGAACCTTGTGCGCCTCGGGGCTGAGCGCGCCGAGCGACATCCCCGGCGTCACGAAGCGCTTGCGGATCGAGGTGATGCTTTCCACCTCCTCCAGCGGCACCGGCTTGCCCAGCGGCTTGAAATCCAGCAGGTCGCGCAGATGGATCGGCGGATTCGCCTGCATCAGTGACGAATACTTCTTCCACAGGTCATAGCTGGCCCGGTCGCAGGCGCTTTGCATCAGGTGCATGGTCCGGGCGCCCCAGGCGTGGGTCTCGCCGCTCTTGCGCGCCTTGTAGAAACCGCCGATCGGCAGGAAGTCCGCCGGCCCCTTCCAGCCCTCGGCGTGCACCTGCTCCAGCTTGCGCTGGATGCCGTGCAGCCCGATGCCGGAAATCCGGCTGTGCATGCCGGGGAAATATTCCGCCACCAGCGCCCGGCTGAGGCCCACCGCCTCGAAGTTCAGCCCGCCGCGGTAGCTGGAAATCACCGAGATCCCCATCTTCGACATGATCTTCAGCAAGCCCTGGTCGATCGCCTGCCGGTAACGTGCGACATTCTCGGTCAGCGTTCCCTTCAGCAACCCGCGTTCGAGCCGGTCGGCGATGGTGTCCTCGGCCAGATAGGCATTGACCACCGTCGCCCCGCAGCCGATCAGCACCGCGAAATAATGCGGGTCGATGCACTCGGCCGAGCGCACGTTCAGCGAACAGAAGGTCCGCAGCCCCTTGCGCGTCAGCCAGCTGTGCACCGCGCTGGTCGCCAGGATCATCGGCATCGCCACCTTGTCCGGCCCCTGATGCTGATCCGTCAGCACCAGATGCCCCGCCCCGGACCGCACCGCGTCCTCGGCCTCGGCGCGAATACGCGCCAGCGCATCCTGCAGCGCGCCCTCGCCGGCGCCTGCCGGAAAGCTGCAGTCGATCTCGACCATCGGCGCCTTGAACGCCTCTACCAGCCTGTCGAACTGCGCATTGCCCACAAACGGGCTCTCCAGCACGATGATCTCGGTCTGGCTGCTGTCCTCGTCCAGCACGTTCTTGAGGTTGCCGAAGCGCGTCTTCAGGCTCATCACCCGGTATTCGCGCAAGCTGTCGATCGGCGGATTGGTCACCTGGCTGAAGTTCTGCCTGAAATAGTGACTGAGCGGGCGATACTTCTTGCTCAGCACCGCGCTCGGCGTATCGTCGCCCATGCTGGCGATGGCTTCCTTGCCGTCCTCGGCCATGGGCGCCAGGATCTGCTCGACCTCCTCCAGGCTGTAGCCGGCGGCGATCTGGCGCCGGCGCAACTCCTCGCCGGTAAAGGCCGGGCGCTCCGTCACACCCGACAGATCCTGCTCCAGATCGGTGATCCGCCCTACCCAGTCACCGAACGGCAGCGCGCGGGCCAGCTTGTCCTTGATTTCCCTGTCATGGAACAGCTGCCCCTTCTTCATGTCCACGGCCAGCATCTGCCCCGGCCCCAGCGCGCCCTTTTCCACGACCTTCGCCTCGTCCACCGGCACCATCCCGGCTTCGGAGCCGGCCATTACCAGCCCGTCATCCGTCACCACGTAGCGCATCGGGCGCAACCCGTTGCGGTCCAGCCCGGCGCAGACCCAGCGCCCGTCGGTCATCGCCAGGGCGGCAGGCCCGTCCCAGGGCTCCATCACGCTGTTGCAATAGGCATACATGTCGCGCCAGGCCTGCGGCAGTTCCACCGCCTGCTGGCTCCAGCTTTCCGGCACCAGCATCGTCTTGGCCATCGGGGCACTGCGCCCGGCGCGCACCAGGACCTCGAAAACAGAGTCCAATGCAGCCGAATCGCTGCTTCCCTGAGCCACGATCGGCTTGATGTCCTCGGCCATGTCGCCGAAAGCCGCGCTCGCCATGCGGATCTCGTGGCTCTTCATCCAGTTCAGGTTGCCCCTGAGCGTGTTGATCTCGCCGTTGTGCGCCAGCATCCGGAACGGCTGGGCCAGCCACCATTGCGGGAAGGTGTTGGTGGAATAGCGCTGGTGATAGATGGCAAAGGCGCTTTCGAAACGTTCGTCCTTCAGATCCGGATAGAATTCGGCCACCTGTTCGGCCAGCATCATCCCCTTGTAGATGATCGACCGGCACGACAGCGAGGCGATATACAGATCGGCGACCTGCGCCGCCGCTGCCGCCTTTTCGATCCGACGGCGGATGACGTAAAGCTCGCGCTCGAAGGTCTCCTCATCTACCCCCTTCGCATTGGAAATCAGGATCTGCTCGATTTCCGGGCGGGTGGCATTGGCCTTTTCGCCCAGCACCTCGATATTCACCGGCACATGGCGCCAGCCGTAGATGTAATAGCCCATCCGCAGAACTTCGGTCTCGATGATGGTGCGGCAGGTTTCCTGCGCCGCGAAATTCGTGCGCGGCAGGAACACCTGGCCAACCGCCAGCAGCTCGTCATTGCGCGGCCTGTGGCCGGTGCGCTCGATCTGCTCGTAGAAGAAGGGCACCGGAATCTGCACATGAATGCCGGCACCATCACCCGTCTTGCCGTCGGCGTCCACGGCGCCCCGGTGCCAGACCGCTTTCAGCGCGTTGATGCCGTTCACGACCACCTGCCGGCTGGCCTTGCCATCGATCGAAACCACAAGCCCCACACCGCAGGAGGAACGCTCGAATTCCTCGGAATAGAGACTGTTCTCAGCCATCCACCGGCGCTTTTCGGTCTCGGCCCCGGCCCAGTCATGGTCAAATGTGCTCATGGTCTTTACCCTCGCTTCGTGCGTGCGGTTCCAGGGCTGCGTGCTCAGGCCCCGGCTTCGCCCAACCGGCTGAATTTCTCGATACATTCCTGCCGGGTCAGGCGCTTGTGGCCTTCGCCGGTGTAGCTGTAGCTGTCGGGTTTCAGATCGACGTAGATCTCGTTGTCCAGCGCAAAGCCATTCGGCTCATCGAACAGCCCGATCGGAATTTCGGTCGCCCCGTACCAGTCATTCTTTTCGGTCACCCGGTAATACAACCCGGTCCCGCATTTCGCGCACCAGGCCCGCTCGGCCCATTCGGAGCTCTGGACCGCCCTGATATGCTCCTGCCCGCTCCAGCTTACCTTGTCGCTCGGCACCGAAACCCCCAGGAGCGCCGAACCGGTCCAGCGGCGACACATCTCGCAATGGCAGATGCCGAATGTCCCGGGAACCGCCGTGGCAACAAAGCTGACCGCGCCGCACATGCATTTCCCTGTTCTTTGCGTCATTCATTCATCCCCTGTTGATCAGATGGGGCAGCCATTCCGCTGTTTCCCGGCGTTTTCGGCCTCATGGGCATCACATGGAATTCATATGCGCGGTTCCGGCCCTATTCCGCGGCCATATTGGCGCCGGCGTCGAGGTATTCCAGGATCGACTCCGCCGCCTCGCGCCCGTCACGGATCGCCCAGACCACCAGCGAGGCGCCACGCTGGATGTCACCGCAGGCCCAGACCCTTTCCATGCTGGTCCGATGCTTGCGGAAGTCCGCCTTGATCGTGCCCCAGTCGGTGGTCTCCAGCTCCTCCTCCACGCCCCATTGTTCAGGCAGGTTTTCCGGGCTGAACCCGAGCGCCTTGATCACCAGGTCGGCGGGCTCGACGTAGTCCGCCCCCTCGATCACCTCCGGTGTCTGCCGACCGCTGGCATCGGGCGCGCCGAGGCGCATCTTCTGGACCATCACCCCCTCTACCGGATCGCCGACGAACCCCTTCGGCGCCGCCAGCCAGACGAACTCGACCCCCTCCTCCTCGGCGTTCTGCACCTCGCGCTGGCTGCCCGGCATGTTGGCCCGGTCACGCCGGTACAGACACTTGACGCTGGCCGCCCCCTGGCGGATCGCAGTGCGCACGCAATCCATCGCCGTGTCGCCGCCGCCGATCACCACAACCCGCTTGCCGGCTGCGTTCAGGGTGCCGCGGTCGAACGCCGGCACCTCGTCGCCCAGGCTCTTCCGGTTGCTGGCCACGAGATAGTCCAGCGCCGCCACGATTCCCCCGGCACCGCTGCCGGGCAGCCGGAGATCGCGCGCCCGGTAGACCCCGGTGGCGATCAGCAGCGCGTCATGCGTGCCGCGCAGCTCCTCGAAGGACACATCGCGCCCCACTTCCGTATTCAGGGAGAACTTCACCCCGGCCTGTGCCAGCAGATCGATCCGCCGCTGCACAACATCCTTTTCCAGCTTGAAGCCGGGGATGCCATACATCAGGAGCCCGCCGGCCCGATCTGCACGCTCGTAGACCGTAACCTGCACCCCGGCCGCGCGCAGCAGGTCGGCCGCGGCCAGGCCGCCGGGGCCCGAGCCGATGATGCCGACGCTCCGGTCGCGTTCGGCGACCGGCAGCCTCGGCCTGACCCAGCCCCTTTCCCAGGCGGTATCGGTGATGTATTTCTCGATGCTGCCGATGGTCACGGTGCCGTGGCCGGAGAACTCGATCACGCAGTTGCCTTCGCAGAGCCGGTCCTGCGGGCAGATACGGCCGCAGATTTCCGGGAAGGTGTTGGTCGCCTGGCTGAGCGCATAGGCCTCCTCCAGCCGCCCTGTCGCCACCATCCGCAACCAGTCGGGAATGTTGTTGTGGAGCGGGCAGTGATTCTGGCAGTAGGGCACACCGCACTGGCTGCAGCGGCTGGCCTGCTCGCGCGCCTTGTCGCCGGAATATTCCGCATAGATTTCCCGGAAATCGCCCTTGCGCGTTTCTGCCGGCCGCTTTTGCGGCATGTCGCGCCCGATTTCCACGAATTTCAGCATTGTGCTCCTGGCCATCCGATCGGATCCTGAAAATTGACAACGCCGCCTCTCTAATGCCGTCCGGCGAGAAATGAAAGTAAGTAATGCTGACCTTTACTGGTTTTTTTCCGGCAAGTATCGCCCTCGGCACACCTGCCCGCGTCGAAAACAGGGTCACTATTACTTACCATTATTTCAGCTTTCCATTCGTATCGAAGGGGATACCCTGTGCGCCGCACAGCCTGGCGGAGCCTGCCATGCCGATACTGCATCTGTTCCTGGTCGCGGTGATCCAGGGGATCACCGAATTCCTGCCCGTATCCTCCTCCGGGCACCTGATTCTCCTGCCGAATCTGACAGGGCTGGAAGATCAGGGGCTGACGATCGACGTCGCCGTGCATGTGGGCACGCTGGCGGCGGTCATCCTGTATTTCCGCCGCGATGTCGCCCTTGCCGCCGGGGGGGTTCCCCGCCTGCTGCGCGGCAGGGCCGATACGCCCGGTGCCCGGCTCTGCCTGCTTCTGGCCATCGCCACCCTGCCGGTGCTCGCCGCCGGCTTCGTGCTGAAGGCAACAGGAGCAGCCGGGCAGCTGCGCTCGACCGCCATCATCGGCTGGACGATGCTGGTCTTCGGGCTGGTGCTCTACTGGGCCGACCGGCAGGAGCCCTCGCCCAAGACGGCGGAAAACTGGAACGCGAAAGATGCCGTCTGGATGGGGTTCGCTCAGGTCCTCGCCCTGATCCCGGGCACCTCGCGTTCCGGGATCACGATCACCGCGGCACGCAGGCTGGGATACCGACGCAGCGAGGCCGCCCGCCTGTCGATGCTGATGTCGGTTCCGACAATCGCGGCATCCGGGCTGCTGCTCGGGCTGGACGCCTGGAAGACCGGAGGAATCGGCGCCCTGCGCGACGGAGCGATCGCGGCCGCCTTTGCCTTCCTGTCGGCACTGCTGGCGCTCGGGCTGATGATGCGCCTGCTGCGCAGCGTCAGCTTCACGCCATATGTGATCTACAGGGTCGTCCTCGGCCTTGTCCTGCTCTGGATCGCCTATACCTGAAATGCCGCCTCCGCGCCGCTCATCGGCCATGTCGCCGACGCAGGATCCGTTCGAAAGCGTCAAGCCGCCCGACGGCGCTTCTTGCAGCCTGCTTCAGGCCCTCCTTCCTGCCCTCGAGCACGGAGATTTCCCGGTTCATGTCCCGGATTCGGTGCTCCACCCAGATGCGCCAGCCCTCCGCCGCCACGATCTCCTGAAGGGTTTCCCGCGCATGGCCGGAACGGCGCCGGGCATCCCGCTGCCGTTCCAGCTCCGCAATCTGCCGTCGCAGACCGTCCTGCTGGCGGGAAACTTCTTCCAGCCGGCCGAGCTCAAGGTCGCGAACCATCCGCAGCAGTTCCCGTATCTTCAGGAAACGCTCATCCATCCCCGGGCCTCCAGCGCGCGGCGCGCCGGCTCATTTCATCGGCAAAGCGGATCGCCGCGGCAACGGCGCTATAGTGTTCGGGCAGGACCTCCTCGCCGACCCGGACCAGCGCGTGCAGCGATCTGGCCGTGGGCGGATCACGGTGTATGGGCACGCCGTTTTCCTCTGCCAGCTCGCGTATCCGGGCCGCGATTTCGTCCACCCCCTTCGCCACGCAGACCGGAGCGGTGCCGGGAGCACGGCTCCACTTCAGCGCAACGGCGTAATGGGTCGGGTTGACAACGACGACATCGGCGCCGGGCACATCGGCCAGCATCCGGTTCAGGGCGATCTGCTGGCCCTTCTGCCGACGCTGCTGCTTGATGTGGGGGTCGCCCTCCGTCTGCTTGAGCTCGTCCATCATCTCCTTGCGCGACATCCGGTTCTTCCGGAAATGCTCGGCACGCTGCCAGAGCACATCGATCGCGCCGATGATCAGCGCAACGATGAATACCAGCCTGAGGAAATCCAGCGCGAGCGCACCGATGCCGAGAACGACTCCGGGCGCATCGAGCCCCGGCATCACCATGATCTCATCCGTCCGGCCGATCAGGAACAGCCCCAGGGTCACCGAAAGGATCAGCAGCTTGACAAGGCTCTTCACGAACTCGAACAGCCCCTGGCGGCCGAACTTGTTCCGGGCATTGGCGATGATCGAAATCCGGCCGAGCTTCGGCTTCAGCCGCGAGGGGGTGAAGACGAAGGAGCGCTGCGCCGCGATCGCGACGGCCGCCAGCACGGCGGGGACCGCGAACCAGGGGCTGACCACGATGACCGTCGGCAGGGCCATTGCCCCCGTCTGGGCCCGGAGTCCGCCCGAAAACAGGTCGGCGGCGATTTCCGGCGCGCGGGAGAGAAGCCCGCTCAGATATTCCCCGAGGCGGAACAGCAGCGCCCCGCCGAAGCTTGCACCGAGCAGAAGGAAACCGCCATAGGCCGCAGCGGTCGTCAGATCCTGCGAGCGGGGAATCTCGCCCTTCTTCCTCGCGTCCTCCAGCTTCTTCTGAGTCGCCTCGAACGGCTTGTCATCGCTCTCGTCAGGCTGGTTCATGGCGATGCTCCGAACGGATTTGCAGCGATGCGGCTCACGGCGCCGGCCCAGACGGACATCATCCCGGGCGAGGCAAGCGCCAGCAGGACAAGCCCGCCCGCAGTGATCGCCGGCGCACCGACGAAGGAGACCATGAGCTGGGGCATCGCGCGGTTTATCGCCCCGAGCGCCACATTGTAGATCAGCGAGGCTGCGACAAAGGGGCCGGCCAGGACAAAGCCCAGCCGGAATGCGCGCGCGATCTCCGAAAGCCCCCAGGGGATCAGCTCCGGCCCGGCCAGCAGGTTCCAGGGAGGCAGGAGGTGATAGGTCTGGATCAGATAGGCAACCACCGCCACATGGAGCTTGAGCAGCACGAACAGGGCTAGCCCCGCCACGGTCAGTATCTTGCCGAAGGCCGGCTGCGGATCGGCAATCATGCCGCCGAACACCTGGGAAAGAGAGGTCGATTGGGCGGCAATTGCGCCGGCGACCTGAAGCGCGATGATCATGAGCCTGAGCGCAAGCCCGGCGGCCAGGCCGAACAGGACCTCTCCCGCAGCGCCGAGCAGGAGGCCGGAGGCGGTTCCCGGGCGTTCGGCGAACAGGGGAGCCACGGCAGGAGCGACAACCAGCGTCAGGGCAAGAGCGAGGACGAGACGGATGCGCACCGGAACCGGGCTTTCCCCCAGCGCGGGCAGAAAGGCCATTGCCGAACCGATGCGCAGGAAGACCATGAACAGGACCAGAAAGGCCTGACCGGAAAGGCCCAGGAGATCGCCGCTGCTCATGCCGGCACCAGCCCGACAAGAGCCGGCCTGGCCTCGGTGCCGATCTCGTCATAGGACAGAACCGGATTGCGCAGCCCTTTTGCCGTGATCAGCGTGCGCAGGTAACGCCGCCGTTTCGTACTCGTCACCAGTGCCGGATCGGTGCCGTTCTCCGCCGCCTTCGCCACACGCTCGGCGATCAGCTCCGCCAGGCGGCTGAATTCCTCCGGCGGCAGGGCGATGTCCGAACTCCGCTCGGCATCAAGCTGGTATTTCCGGAACCGTTCCTCCCACTCCGGCGCCAGCTGGATCAGCGGAATGGTGCCGTCCGGACGCTTCAGCTCTCCCACCAGCTGGAACCCGAGCCGCTGACGGACATGTTCGTAAATGGCCTCCACCGTTGCATGCACCGGCCGGGCCTCGGCGATCGCTTCCAGGATCAGGGGAATGTTCCGGATCGAGACCTGCTCTTCCAGCATCAACCGCAATACCGACAGCAGGATATCCATCGGCACCTTGTCCGGAATCAGCTCGTCGAGGATCTTCCGGTTCGCTTCCGCCCGGTCCGGCTCGCTGAGGTTTGCGAGTTCGTCCAACAGGCGGCGCAGATTCCGCAACCCGAGCAACCGGGCAAGATTCCCGCGAATCACTTCCAGCAGATGCGTCGCCAGAACCTCGGCCGGATTGACAAGGGTCGCCCCGGCCATCACCGCATCTTCCCGCCGGTCCTTCGGAATCCAGCGCGCCGGCGCCCCATAGACCGGCTCCTTTACATCGTTGCCCGCCGGAAGCTCTCCTGCTTCCTCGGTGATCAGGGCCAGAAAGCTGTCAGTTTCGAGCCGGTCGCGGGCCTGCTCGACTCCGTGGATCCGGATGACGTATTCGCCGGTCTGCAGGGCCGGGTTGTCCGTCAGCCTGATATCCGGCAGGATCATCCCGTATCTTGTGGCGACATGGTTGCGGATATTGTCCACGCGGGCCTGCAGGCCGGTAGCCGGATCGAGAACGAGCGAGACCAGATCCGGCGCGAATTCCACATGGATCTCGTCAAGATCCAGCATGTCCCCGAGAGATTTCCTGGCCGGCTCCTGCTCCGCCGTTTCGGGCGGCGCGCCTTCACCGTCCGCCGCCTCCCGCGCGCGCAGGACGGCAAGGGCGCTGGCAGCAAGGACCGCGCTGCCAGCAACGAACGGGATGAAGGGCAGGCCCGGCACCAGGGCGAAAAGCGCCAGCAGGAAGGCAACCGTGAACAGTGCCGGCGGATAGCGGCCGAGCTGCTCGAAGAATGCCACATCGGTAGAGCCGGTGGCCCCGCCACGGGCGAGAAGCAGCGCCGAGGCGATGGAAATGATGACCGCCGGAATCTGCGACACCAACCCGTCCCCGACGGTCAGGATCGCATAGGTCTCGAAGGCCCGCGCCAGCGGCATGCCGTGCATGAAGACCCCGATGATCAGCCCCATCACGAGGTTGAGCAGCGTTATCAGAAGCCCGGCGATGGCATCGCCCTTCACGAATTTGGAAGCCCCGTCCAGCGAACCGAAGAAGGTGGTTTCCGCCTGGTCCCGTTCCCGGCGGGCCTTGGCCTCGGCGTGGTCGATCGCGCCGGCCGACATGTCGCTGTCGATCGCCAGCTGCTTGCCGGGCATCCCGTCCAGAGCGAATCGGGCGCCGACCTCGGCCATCCGGGCCGCCCCCTTGGTGATCACGATGAAGTTGACGATGAGAAGGACGCCGAACACCACCAGCCCGAGAAAGACGCTCCCACCCATCACGAACTGGGCAAAGCCCTCGATCACCTTGCCGGCCGCGGCCGTTCCCTTGTGCCCCTCGCCGATGATCAGCTTGGTGGAAGAGACATTGAGCGACAGCCGGAGCATCAGCGAAGCCAGCAGGATCGTCGGAAAGGCCGAGAAATCCAGCGGCCGCTGGATGAACAGCGTGACCGTGAACATCAGGATCGCCAGCGCGAATGAAGCGGCCAGCCCGATGTCGAGCACCCAGGCAGGCATCGGCAGAATCATCATCACGATGATGGCCATCAGCGCCAGCGCCAGCAGGATCGTCGGCTGGAACAGGGCTGTCGGCGAGAATCCTTCCTGCCGCATCAGCCGCCCCCGATCAGCCGCCCCGCGCCCCGGCCGGCGGCCGAGGGCATCAGCGAACCGAGGCTGGCCGGCACCGACGGCCCCCCGAGCAGAAGCGGATAGCGGTTTTCCCGGATCCGCCCCGGCCTGGCCGCGGCGGGCAGGGGGAGCGCCGACGGTTCCCTCGGCAGGGCTTCCGGGGAAAGCCGGGCAAGGTGCCTCCGGAAACGCTTCTTGTAACGGGCGGCGTATTCGGGGGTGCGGGAATGATAGGCCCCGGCGGCTTCGGTCCAGCTGCCGGTTTCGGCAAACAGCTCGCGCAGGAAGCCGGCGGCGTAAAGCGCATTCCTCTCCGGATCGAACATCTCCGCAATGGTGGAAAACGCCCGCCCGTGCCACTTGAAGTTGAGCTGGAAGCAGCCGACATCGAAGCTGCGCGCGCCGCGGTCGAAATTCTCTGTCGCAAAGGCCAGGGCCTCGGCGAAGCTGTCGAACCAGACGCCGCGCCCTTCCATGTTCACGGTCCAGGGCCAGGGGCGGATCACCCCGCCATCACGCCGGCCCGTCTCCGTCAGCGAAATTGCCCGCAGGACATCCAGCGGCACGCCGGTGCGCTGTGCCGCAAGGCGGGCCGCGCGCTCGCATATCTCTCCGCCCCGTCCGGCGAGGGCCTGCGACGGCGAAAGCCCCAGAACGACGGCAAGCAGGAACGGAAGGAACAGCCGCAGGCAACGGGAACGGAGCGCGGCGAATGCGGTGCCGGATCGGGATTCCCGGAACGGGTGCGGCCTGTTCATCTGTGCCTGTTGCAGTTCTTGCCAACGATGGCCGCATTCTTGGCCCCGACAGGTTGAGGAAAGGTGAAGCATCCCCGGGTGAGGCATCTCCTTCCGGCATCGCCTCCTTCCGAACGGGGCGCCGCCGCGGAAGGGCGCGCAGAGGAGCGCCTTTCATCTTGTGAGCCCCCGAGGATCGGGGTAAAAGCGCATCCGCGTGCCCCAATAGCTCAGCTGGTAGAGCAACTGTTTCGTAAATAGTAGGTCGGCGGTTCGAGTCCGTCTTGGGGCACCAATATTCCCCAGGCAATCATTCCCCGGGCAATGCTTGAATGTCAGGCAGGCAGGGCGGGCGTCGATTCTCCTGTCCACCCCCGAGACCACCCCTTGCCCTGATCGGCCGCCCTGAAACAGGCTCGGGCGAAGCGCCCGAGGCAGCGCCGCTCCCTGCCGCTAGCTCCTGCGGCGCGCCGGACGGCGCCGGGTCCGGCCACGCGCCCGAGCGCGCCGCACGGCACCGCCCGCCGGGCGTATCCTGTCCTCGACCGACAGCAGTTCCAGCAGCAGCCCGCCGGTCACCGGCACCGCCTCCGCAAGACGCACCGTCACCTTCTGGCCCAGCGCAATGGTGAACCCGGTCTCACTGCCCACCAGCGCCGAACGCTCGGCGTCGAACGCGAAATACTCGCGCCCCAGCGTGCGCACCGGGATCAGCCCGTCGGCGCCGGTTTCGTCGAGCTTCACGAAGGCCCCGAACCGCGCGACGCCGGCGACGCGGCCGGTAAACTCGTTGCCCACCCGCTCGCTCAGCCAGGACGCGAGGTAGCGGTCATTGGTGTCGCGCTCGGCGGCCATCGAGCGGCGCTCGGTGTCGGATATATGCACCGCGGTTTCGTCAAGCCGTTCGACATCCCGGGCGCTCAGCCCGTCCGTGCCCCAGCCATGCGCCTTGATCAGAGAGCGATGCACGATCAGGTCGGCGTAGCGGCGGATCGGCGAGGTGAAATGCGCATATGCCTTCAGCGCCAGCCCGAAATGGCCAAGGTTTTCGCGGCTGTAATAGGCCTGCGTCATCGAGCGCAGGGTGGTGATGGCGATCAGCTCGGCAAAATCCGTTTCGCGCGCCTGTGCCAGCAACTGGTTCAGGTATTGCGTCTTCAGCACCCGCCCTCTGGCCAGTTTCAGCCCCGAGGCCTCGGCCACCTCGCGCAGCGCGTCCAGCTTTTCCGGCGAGGGCTCCTCGTGCACGCGAAACAACAGCGGCTGGCGGCGGGCGATCAGCTCTTCGGCCGCCGAGACATTGGCAAGGATCATGAATTCCTCGATCAGCCGGTGCGCATCCAGCCGCTCGCGCAGTGCGACCGAGGTGACCTTGCCCTCATCCGACAGGATGATCCTGCGCTCGGGCAGGTCCAGTTCCAGCGGCTGGCGCGCGGCGCGGGCCCTGGCGGCGGCGGCATAGGCGGCATAGAGCGGGTCGATCACCTCGGCCATCAGCGGCGCCAGCCTTTCGCCGACCTCACCGTCGCGCGCGGCCTGAACCTCTTCATAGGTCAGCGAGGCTTTCGACTTCATCATCGCGCGCATGAAGCGGTGGCCGATCTTGCGGCCCCTGGCATCCAGTTGCATGCGCACCGCGATCACCGGGCGCACCACCCCCTCGTGCAGCGAGCACAGATCGCCCGACAGGCGGTCGGGCAGCATGGGCACCACGCGGTCGGGGAAATAGGTGGAGTTGCCGCGCTTGCGCGCTTCGCCGTCCAGCGCCGAGCCGGGCGTCACATAGGCCGCCACATCGGCAATCGCCACCCAGACCACGTGGCCGCCTTCGTTCTTCGGGTCGTCGTCGCCGTGGGCCCAGACGGCATCGTCATGGTCGCGGGCATCGGCCGGGTCGATGGTGATCAGCGGCAGGCCGGTCAGGTCTTCGCGCGCGCCCGGCTCCACCGGCCTGGCCGCGTCCGCCTCGGCCACGGCCTCGTCGGGAAAGGCATCGGGAATGCCGTGCTGATGAATGGCGATCAGCGACACCGCCTTCGGCGCGCTCGGGTCACCCAGCCGGGCCACGATCCGCGCCGCCGGCAAGCCCATGCGGCCCTTCGGCCCGGCCAGTTCCGCTTCGACCAGCTCGCCGTCGCGCGCACCGTTCAGCGCATCGCGCGCCACCCGCCATTCCTTGTCGGCGCCGCGGTCCACCGGCCTGATCCGTCCGCCCTCGGCGGTCTGGCGAAAGATGCCCAGAATGCGGATCGGATTGCGCCCGATGCGCCGGATCATGCGGCCCTCGTATTGCCACAGCTCGCCCTTGACCTCGCTCAGCCGCGCCAGGATGCGGTCGCCCGCCCCCAGTGCCTTGTCGCCGGCGCGTTCCACCAGCAGCACTTTCGGCTCGGGGCTGGCGCCGTGCCATTCCAGCGGATGGGCAAAGAGGTCGCCGTTTTCGTCGGGCGGCAGCACCTGCAGCACGCAGACCGGCGGCAGCTTGTCGGGGTCGCGCCAGGTCTTGCGGCGCTTTTGCAGGTGGCCTTCGGCCTCCAGTTCCTTCAACAGGCGCCTGAGGTCGATCCGGTCGGCCCCCTTGATGCCGAAGGCGCGCGCGATGTCGCGCTTGGAGGTCTGGGTGGGGTTCTCGGAAATCCAGGCGAGGATTTCGTCCTTTGTCGGAATTCTGCTCATGATGACGGCCTAGCACGGCATTCCGGGAAGGCCCAGCCGTTCGGCGCTCCCTTCCGGCCGCTTCTCACTTCAGCGATGAGGCCCGCCAGGGCCGAAGAGCGCGCCGCGGTCTCAGAGATCGCCGGCGCGGTCCACATCCGACAGCCGGTCCACCAGCGCAACCCGCATGCCGCCCAGCGTCGCGATACTGTCGGCCAGCGCATGCCGCGACGACCAGCGCACCCCCTCGAACAGCCCCCCTGGCAGGGCGCGCACCCGTTTCATCCCGACCAGCCAGTAGCCGCCGTCCGTCGCCGGGCCGAACACGGCCTCATGCCCCCCCAGAGCGGCAAAGGCCCGGGCGACATGCGCCCGCCTGATCCCCGGAATATCCGCCCCCACGATCACCGCCGGCCCCGGCGGCAGCGCGCGGAAAATCCGCGCCATGCGCGTGCCCAGATCGCCCCGGCCCTGTCCCATCCGCGGCAGGGCCGCCCGCGGCAGCCGCGCCCCGTCCGGGCTGACCGCCAGCACGGTTTCCCAGCGCGCATCGCCCAGCGCGCGGATCGTGCGCGCCACCTGGTGACGAAACCACCAGGCCGCCGGCACCATGCCGATGTCGCGCCCCAGCCGGGTCTTGACCCGCCCGGCGCGTGGCTCCTTCACCATGATCACCAGGCGGGGCCGGTATTCAGGCGAACCAGGCACGCAGGATCCGCCGGTAGATCGCCTTGAGCTGGCGGATCTGTTCCACCTCCACACGTTCGTCCACCTGGTGCATGGTCCGGCCCACCAGGCCGAATTCCACCACCGGGCAGTGATCCTTGACGAAACGCGCATCCGACGTGCCCCCCGAGGTGGACAGTTCCGGCGCCACGCCGGTTTCCGCCTCGACCGCCGCCGCGACCAGTGTCGACAGCGCACCCGGCGGCGTCAGGAAGCTTTCGCCCGAGACCTTCACCGCCATCTCGAAACGCACCCCCGTCGCGCGCGCCACCTCGTCGGCTTCGGCGCGCAGCCAGTCGGTCAGCCCCGCCGAGCTGTGGGCATCGTTGAAACGGATGTTCACCGTCATCCGGCAGTCCGCCGGGATCACGTTCGCGGCGGTGTTGCCGGTGTCGATGGTGGTGATCGCCAGCGTCGAGGGGTCGAAATGCTCGGTCCCTTCATCCAGCACCTTGCCCGACAGCCGACCCGCCAGCGCGGCCATTGCGTGCACCGGGTTCCTGGCGCGATGCGGATAGGCCGAATGGCCCTGCACGCCACGGGCCACGAAATGCGCCGTCAGAGAGCCGCGCCGGCCGATCTTGATCATCTGGCCCATGACCTCGGGGCAGGTCGGCTCGCCGACAAGGCAGGCGTCCATCCGCTCGCCATTGGCCTCCATCCAGTCAAGCAGGGCAACGGTGCCGTCCACCGCATCGCCCTCTTCATCGCCGGTGATCGCCAGGATGATCGCACCGTCGGGCGGGGTGCAGCGCAGGTGATCGATCGCCGCAGCGACAAAGGCCGCCACGCCGCTCTTCATGTCGGCCGCACCCCTGCCCCAGAGCATGCCGTCGCGGATCTCGCCACCGAACGGATCGACCGACCAGGCCGCCGGGTCGCCCGTCGGCACCACATCGGTATGGCCGTTGAAGCCGAAGCTCCGCGCCGCCCCCTTCGGCCCCCAGCGCGCGAACAGGTTGCAGACGCCGTTGCGATCGACCCGCTGGCAGGCGAACCCCGCTTCCGCCAGCCGGGCTTCGAGCAGGCGCAACGCGCCACCCTCCTCCGGCGTCACCGAACGGCAGCGCACCAGTTCGGCGGCAAGCTCGACGGGGTCTGTTTCGGTCGTCATCGTGTCGAGGGCTCCCGGTTTTCCTCTCGGTAGCCTCCGGAAGCCCCGGCGGCAACCGCCGAATGTGGCGATTTCGCATCACGGCGCCCCCCTTCGCCCGACCCGGCCCGCCGCTGTCTTCAAAGCCGCCGGCCGATGGGGCACTGTGCCTCCGGAGGCGCCGCAGAGCGCCGGGGCAGAGCTGCGGCCGACAACGGCCGGGCAGAGCAGCCGGAGCGGATGCATGCCATGCCGCGACCGGCATCGCCCGCCGGAGCGCACCGGGTTTCGAACCGGGGCCGCGGAAACCGGAGGCAGAAGAGGCAGACGCAGGAAGGGCAGCATTGGGCTGGTTCGGGATCTTCGACAGGGATGCTGGCTTCGCCGGCGGCGCGGGCGGGCAGTTCCAGCGGCCTGCGGCCGGAGATGCCGCGCCTTCCGGCACCGAAACCGCCCTGCTGGCTCGCGGCACCCTGCGGCTCGAATTCGAGGCCCTGCCGGGAGGGGACGTGCCCGCCCGGCTGCTCCATTACCGGGATGATGCCGGCTGGCCGCGGGAGCTCGTCGTGTATCTGAACGCCGACCACTCCCTTTCCGTCGCCTTCCGCCAGGGTCCGGCACATGCCTATGCCCGCCTGTCGGGCATCCGCGCCACCGGTGGCGCCCGCTTGCTGGCGAGCTGCCGCTGGGACGGACCCGCCCGGCGGGGGACGCTTTCGGTCGAGGACCCGGAGGTGCGGGAAATTCGCCTGATCGAGTTCGCCTGCCCGCTCCCGCTGCCCGAGCGGGACGCCCGCGCGCTGCTTCGCCCCGGCGCGAAAACCCGGCTCGACCCCCGGGTGAGCGGGCTGGCCCTGTCGAGCCGTCCGGAACCCGTCGGCCCGGCGGCGACGATCGCGCCGCAAACGCCCGTCGCCACCCCCGAGGGCGCCCGCCCGATCGAGACCTTGCGCCCGGGCGACCTGGTGACAACGCTGGACAGCGGGCCGCAGCCTGTCCGCTGGATCCTGCGCCAGGAGGTGCCCCTCACTGGCGCCGATGCGCCGGTCAGGCTCAATGCGCCGTTCTTCGGGCTGAGCCGGGACATCGTCGTCACCGCGCGCCAGGGGATCCTGCTGTCGGGGCCGGGAGCGCAGTATCACCTCGGGCGCGATTCCGTGCTCGTACGCGCCGGAGAGCTGACCGGCCATGCCGGTGCCACGCGCCTGCCGGCTTCCACGCCTTCGGCCGTCCGCTATCAACTGCTGTTCGACCGGCACGAGTGCATCAGCCTCGCCGACACCTGGGCCGACAGCCTGTTCGTCGGCACGCTGGCCCGCTGCCCGGCAGTGCTGGCGGAAACGGCGCTGGCACCGCTCGGCCCCGGCGCCCTGCCGCGGCATCGCAGGCCGGTGCGCACCACCCTGAGCGGTTACGAGGCGCTGATCCTGCGCGATGTTCTCCCGGCCTGAAGGCGATAAGGCGATATTGCCGACGGCGGCATTGTCTGCCAGAAAACGGCACGTCACGGGATGGGGGAACCGATGCTGAAATTCGTTCGCATGGCTGCCGTTGTTCTGACCATATGCCCGGGCGCGGCAGGTGCCGAACCCCTGACGGTCGCCACCGTCACCCGCCCCCCCTTCTCGATGGTGGAGGAGGGGCGCGATACCGGCTTCAGCATCGCCCTGTGGGAAGAGATCTCCACCCGGATGGGGCGCGAATACGAACTGCTCCGGCTCCCGGAATTCGCCGACATGATGGCGGCCGTCTCCGACGGAAAGGCCGACCTGGCCATCGCCAACATCTCGATCACCGCCACCCGCGAGAAAGAATTCGACTTCTCCCAGCCGATCTTCGAAAGCGGGCTTCAGATCATGATCCCCCGCGATGGAGGGAGCAAAATGTCGGTGCTGAAGGCGGTGTTCTCGCCCAGCCTCCTGGGGGCTATCGCGATCGCCCTCGGGCTGCTGTTGCTCGCCGGCATGGTGATGTGGCGGCTGGAACGCCGGCATCAGCCCTATTTCGACGCCCCGCCGCGCAAGGCGCTGTTTCCGGCCTTCTGGTGGGCACTCAACCTCGTGGTGAACGGCGGCTTCGAAGAGCGGATACCGCGGACTCTCCCCGGGCGCATCTTCGGCGTTGTCCTGGTGGTGTCCTCGCTGTTCGTCGTGTCGTTCTTCGTTGCCAACGTGACGGCGATCATGACCGTCGATGCCATTTCCGGCAGGATCAGCTCCGTCAACGACCTGTATGGCAAGACCGTCGCCACGACGAGCGGTTCGACCTCCAGCGCCTTCCTGGAAGCACGCGAGCTGAGGCACCGGACCTATGCGGATCTCGAGACGCTTCTGGCCGATTTCGAGGCGGGAAAGCTCGATGCGGTCGTCTTCGACGCCCCGATTCTCGCCTATTACGTGAACCGCAACCCGGAACGGGCAGCGCTGGCCGGCGCGACGTTCCGGCGCGAAAACTACGGCATCGTCCTGCCAACGGGCAGCGGGCTGACCGAGGACATCAACCAGACCCTGCTCCGCCTGCGGGAAGACGGCACCTATGACCGGATCCGCGCCGAATGGTTCGGCAACGGCAACTGACCGCCCCGCCCGCAGGAGCGCACCGCCCGCCGGCCTGCCTGGCCACTCAGTCCCGCGCCTTGTCCGGGGGGGCGTGAAACGGGGTCACCTGCGCCACGATCACCGCGTTTTCCTTCAGCGCGCGCTCCATCAGGGCGCGTTCTTCGGGGGCGATGTCGTGACCCGCGTCAAGGCGCTCTTCCAGCGTGCCGTAGCCCGAGACGTCAAGCGGCGCCATGCCGGCCCGTTTCAGGAGCGCAACCGTTTCGCGCACCGCTTCCGCCTCGTCGATGCCCGAGGCATAGCACATCAGCGCCGCCCCCGTGGCCTGCTCGGGCAGCCCGTCGCCCGGCTTGCGCCCGACCTCGACCAGCAGGGTATAGACCTGCTGGCGCGAGGAGGAATTCCCCCGGTCAGTCACGCCCGGTCAGTCACGCAGGAGATCGTTGATGGCCGTCTTGGAACGGGTCTGTGCATCCACCCGCTTGACGATCACCGCGCAGTAGAGGTTCACGCCCCCTTTCGAGGGCATGGAGCCCGCCACCACCACCGAATAGGGCGGCACCTCGCCGTAGAATACCTC
>Ga0256839_1000048_pt1 | contig 141415 bp, 110 predicted proteins | sample 354166metaG_FD_185968 | JGI IMG/M metagenome (GOLD analysis project Ga0256839, IMG submission 185968) | Hydrothermal vent microbial communities from Mid Atlantic Ridge, Atlantic Ocean - 354-166 | ecosystem: Environmental > Aquatic > Marine > Hydrothermal vents | place: Atlantic Ocean: Mid...
GCGTGGGCGCGATGGAGTTCCTGGAGATGACCGAGGACGCGCAGCTGCTGTTCATCTGAGCGGGGTGAGGCTCTCTGCCCCATTCCCAGAGAACAACCGAGGACGACGAAGCCGGACGGGGTGGCCCCGTCCGGCTATGTGTTGCTGTGTTGCTCGCGTGTATCTATGGGCGCGCGGCCATGGGGCCGATGAAAGGCAAGAAAGCCCATGGCCTAGAACGCGCGATAGTGGTGCCAGGGACGGCTGTCCTCATTCACCTTCCGCAGCACACAGAAGTTGCGGGAGAAGAGATCGGCGAAACCCTGGCTCCAAGGCAGACTCCAGGTGTGGATCTCGGTGGGGCTCTGGAGCAAAGCCCGAAGGGTACTGGTAAACCTCTTCCAAGGAGGGACCGCCCTTAGAAAATACCGGGACTCCAGACGGTAGGTCCCTAGATTGCGCAGGATGAAAGCCAAGAGTTTGCGAACAGAGGGCATCTTGACATCGTGGAGTATGACCAATCCGCCAGACCTTACCAACCGGTCGGTATAGTAGAAATCGAGTAGCACGTAGTCAAAGAGATGAGCCCCATCGATGAAGACAACGTCGTAGGACTCCTCCGCTTGGAGAAGGCGAGGCAGGACCATGTGAGAGGGTTCCTCAAAGAAACGCACCATGTCCCGATAGCCTGCCCGCTCGAGATTGAGAAGACCGATGTCCTTCCAGTAGCTCTGCTGAAAGGGGTCGATAGCGGTATGGCGACAGGAATCCCGGTCGTCGCGCGCGCCGTGCTCAGCGTGGGCCTGGCAGATGAACAGCGAGGAAAGCCCATAGGCCAGCCCGATCTCCAAAGTACGAGAGGGAGGGAGATCCGAGACGATCCGGTACAGCACTTCCCCCTCTTGGCGATGGATGGAGGTAGGGAATGCAGGAAAGCGGTTGCCCTGTTGGTCCCACACATGGCCGGTACGGTAGATCTCGTCCAAGACCTCGTTCAAGACCATCTGCGATGGCTGGGAGGCACGAACCAATGCGTCCGCCGACATGTATGTCCTCGCGCCCTTCGTCTTCATCCACATTTCAGCTCCGAGAATGTGCCCAGGTATACTGTAGATGGAACAGGGGAGATTGGGTACGCCCGTTGCTCAGGCCGACCCGCTTGGCACGCGGTTCTCGATGCACCGCCCATTGGTGTCAGGCAGCGTGCATGCCCAACAAGCGACACCTTGAGAAACCTCTCGGGAGGAGCCGGCCATGGCGACACGTTCGATCCTCGTCCCCGTCGCCCTCCTGGCGATCGTCCTGGGCCTTGGGAGCAGGGAAACCCCACCCAAAACAGCCACAGCAGCCCTCCCCTGGCTCAAAGCCCATGGATCCAACGGCCTGGGTGGGGCCCATACCCTTGTCTTTCTCCCGCTCGTCGTACGACAGGACCATATTCCCGTCGTCGATGCACAGAAAATCGCCCACTTTGCCTTCAATGAACCGCCAGGCACCACTGTGTTCACCGACTCCACTGGGCTTGAACTCTATGGTACCTGCAAGCTCCAGGATTGTCCAATGGCAGGGATATGGGGCCGTTCAGGAACGGCCCTGCGCTTCGGTGGCCCGCAAAACGGCATTGCCATCTCCGTTCGAGAGGAGGTGGCCGCGGAGTTCGCCGATACGGGTTTCTCGCTCGGCTTCTGGTTTTATCCGACCACTGCCCGGTGTGGCTTCTGCCGAATCGTCAACCGCTTCGATCCAAGCACTGGACGGGGGTGGGCGCTCGACCTGGCAGATGGGCAGGAGGACAGCCGGCTCACCTTCTATGCCAGCAACGGCGCCGAGTCGATGCTCCTGCGAACAGAGGCCCGCGTGCTCCTGAACGAGTGGCACCATGTTGTGGTTGCCGTGGACGGCCCCACAGGACAGGTCCAGCTCTTTGTGGACGGGACCCTGTGGGGCGAGGCCCAAGCAGCCTTTCTCCGGAAAGATGCGTTCTCTCTGACACGCCAAAGCCCGCTTCGTGTTGGCTCTCTGGAGGGCGAATCGGACAACATGCTCGGTATGTTCGACGAGCTGTCCCTGTACAGAGGCCCGCTCTCTGCCCCCGCTGTAGCCGCTCTTTACACCCGTGCAGACCGGCCCAACACCCCCGGATTCTCCCTGTGGAACGCCTGGCAGGTGCTGACCTTGTTCCGAGGATTTGGCCTGGACGTACTCGACCCCATCCCCGTCTCCACGTCTGGCATGGAGGGCATTGAGGCGCGGGGAAACGAAGGGGCCATCTTCAGGCCCGGCGCTCCATGCGAACCGTGTCTCATCTGGGTCTTCACATTTTCAGATCCCGGGGAGGTCAAGGCGCTACGGGACGAACTTACCCAGGTGACCAAGGCCGCACGGGAAGATCTCTTCATCCACGAAAACGTGCTGCTCCGATTTGAGCAGGTGCCCATGGCGATCCGTCCACCATACCAGGAGGCTCTGTCGTTGGGGATGCTGGGCTCGGTGCTGGATGCGCCGAACAACTTGACCGACGCGGATTTCGAATCCTGGCGAGCATACTACCCCATCGACCGAGGCCAACAGAGCGACCTCCAAAGGGGTCGCTCCCAGAGGACATACGACCGTTGGGAGGGCCCGAACCGCTGGCTGTTTGGCCAATCGACCTGGCTCTACATGGATCCCGATGAACCGGGTGCCCCCCCTCCAGGCCTTCCAACCACCTATCGGGGCAGGCCACTGACCTACTACTACCATTATCACTGTGAACCCCAGACCAACCCGGACACCTACACGGACTGTACCAACTGGCAGATCTACATCGAACTGCTCTCCATGGGGAAGGACGAGACCGAACTGTACAACTGGGCACGAGGAGGGTGGGGATCTCTGTCACCCAAACCTGTACACTGGGAGGCCTACTATCCCCCTGCGGTGTTCGACGAAAGATGTGAGACCAACGACATCCGCCAGAATTTCTCCTCGGCTACCCTTCAAAATCCTCAATTGCGAGCACCGCTCGCATTTCGTCTGCCCAGCCAGCCCGGGCTCTGGAACATCAGCCCCGAGGTCTGCGCCCTGACCTTCAACAACTACCTGTATACCGTCGAAAACCTACGCCAGGCCAAACGATGGCGGGTCTTCACCCGAATGCTCGCGAAAGAGTTCGACACGGCCACGCAGCGATTCGTCGTCAAAGCCGAAAACCAATATTACGAGCGCATCCAGGATGTGGATGGAGAAGCCATATACCGCAAATGGGCCCACGAGATCTACTGGTCCCGCGAGGTAAAACCCGACACGCCTAGGCTGTACGGCCTGGAGGCGTTCTGGTGGTGGACCTGGGAACGGCCTCCTGAGCGATATCGGGACTATAACCTCGATCCCACATGGTCGGAGCTACAGTGGTGTTATGTCGATCCCAGCCGGGGGCCTAAAGGACTGGGAACCCTGGTCTGTGAACCTTGAGAATGCCGAGCACCCCATGGGCACCGTCTCGATCGTGATCCCCACCTATCATGCCACCTCGCTGGAGGCCACCGTGGATGGGCTCATGGCCCAGAGTTCCTGGCCTTCCATTGCCGAGATCGTAGTGGTGGGCCGTCAACCTCCCGGGCCGTGGCGTACACGTCCCAAAGTCCGCTACATCGAAGTCATGGATCGGCCTTCTCCGGCCCACAACAGGAACGTAGGGGCCCAGTTGAGCTCGGCGCCATGGCTGTGTTTCCTCGACTCTGACTGCCTGCCCATGCCGGACTGGCTAGAACGGTTGATGGAACATGCCGAGAGATATGGGGCCCGTGCCCTCTGTGGCAGTGTGACGGTGCCAGAAGATACCTCTTACTGGGCATTGTGCGACCATCTCCTGGCCTTTCGTGAACTGACCCGCACTCGCGGTGTGCCCCAGTGGGTTCCCTACGGTGCCTCGCTCAACCTCTGCATGCGACGCGATCTCTTCCATGCCCTGGGCGGGTTCGACACGGCCTTTGCCCAAGCGGCTGGGGAGGATTGGGACCTCTGTGAACGTTTGAGCGAGCGGGGTGAAGGGCTCCTGTTTGTGCCCACAGCAACTGTGATCCATTGCCATAGCCGTCGAGATCTCCGTTCCGCCTGGGAACATCTGTATCGATACGGCACTGCCGTGGCCACAAGACGGGCGCTCCGCGGGCCGGACTGGCGCCTACAGTGGGGATATCGTCTGGCGCGCGTGCCCTTCCTTTTGGAGCTCTACGGTCTTGCTCGGGTGTTGGTCCGAGCTCCCCTTCACTTTGCCTGGAGAGATACGGCTTCGCCCCGAAAGGACTGGCGGATCCCCTGGGGCATGATCGTATTGGATCTGGCCCTTTCCCATGGGATTGTCCACGGTGTCCGTCGTCGTGCCCTTGCTGACCACGGAGTGCCCCAGCCCCCGTAAAGTTGTCCACGGGCCTCTCCGACTGCGGCCTCCATCCCCCCTCCAGACAAGGGATATCCCGGATGGAACCTGGAGGGCCGAGCCCAATGGATGCCTTGCCGGAGTATGCCGACCGCTGCAGCTCCAGAACATCCACGTACGGCCAGGGCAACGAACAGGCAGGGACCATGGATAAACTTGGTGTGGTGCTGCTCAACTGGAACAATTCGACCGATACCATCCAATGTGTCTCTCAACTGCGTCCAATCCTTGCACAGATACCTGGAAGCCAGGTGGTGGTAGTGGATAACGGCTCACAGGATGGATCAGTGGCCCGGTTACAGGAGGAGCCGGACATTCACCTGATCGTCCACCCGCGCAATAGGGGGTTTGCCGCGGGTGTCAATGCGGGCATCCAGTGGCTGTTGGAAGAAGGGCATCCAGCCATCTTGGTGCTGAACAGCGATGTAGTACTGCCCCCGGGGTTTCTTGACCCGATGGTCGACTTACTGGCCCGGGTCCCTACAGCGGGGATCGTCTCTCCCAAGATCCGCTATCTAGATCCCCCCAACCGCTTGTGGTATGCTGGTGGGCGCTTCCGCTATCCGAGGCTCTTGGGAGGGATGGAGGGATTGGGTGAGGAGGACCGAGGCCAATACGATCGGACACGCTCCGTGGACTTCGTCACAGGCTGCTGCATGTTGGTCCGTCGTGAGGTCTTTGAGACCATCGGTCTCTTCGACGAGGACTTCTTCTTCTATCAGGAGGACATCGATTTCTGCATCCGAGCCCGGGCAGCCGGATTTGAGAGCTGGTTCTGCCCGGCGTCGCTCATCTGGCATCGGGTCTCCAGTTCTACAGAGACCACGCCAGCATTGCGGACCTATCTCTACGCGCACAGCCGGTTCATCTTCTTCTCCAAACACATCCGTGGCCTGCGATGGTTTCCCGTTCTAGCTCTCGAGGCGGCCCGCTGGGCCCGAACGATAGCCGTCGCGCTGGCTCAAGGACAGGCACAACACGGGATGGCCTATACCCGAGGGCTGTTCGGAGGAATACTCTGGAGCCTGGGTTGGACGCGCGATCGCAGAGGCCAGGATCCTCCACAGCGCCTTGGGGACCCTGGAAGTGCTGGAGGGGCTCCACGAACTTGAGAAGCGGAAACGGGGACATGGAGCAAAGTGGCGCATAAACTTCGCCTGGGGTTGGCTGCGGGTCTTGCCCTGGCCGTTCTCGGATTTCTCACCATCCGGGCCTATGAGGGGTTGCTCCAATTGTGGCTCGATCCACCACGGTTGGCTTGGGGATACATCGGCCTGGCTGTCGGGTTCCAGGTCACCGGGATGGCCATCGCAGCCCAGGTATGGCACCGCATCCTGGCCCATTTGGGCATCCAGTCCACCTATTCCTTCGATTTCCGAGTCTTTGTCCTGTCCGCCATCGCTCGGAAACTTCCCGGCACCGCTTGGTATGCCGTGGGCCGTATCGTTCTCTACCACCGTGCGGGATTCGTCCGACAGAAGATCGTGCGGGGTCTTTTCTGGGAGCTGGTTGCATTGACGTTGGCTGGGCTGCTCAGTTTCGGCTTTGGCCTGTTGGCCGGTATCGATCGCTCCGTCTCCGGGCTCTCCTGGCTCCCGCACATTCCACTGGCGGAGATTGCCTGGGCAGTGTCCGGGATCATGGCGCTCGGCCTTGGGCTCGTCCTGCTGGGGAGATCGCATCGGTCCCTCATCCCTTGGCTGAACAGACCCGGTACCGACAACCGGCCCTCATGGGGTATCCTGTTGAGCTGGACTGTGGGCGAGATGATCGTCATCGGATGTGCGACGGGGGTGGTGTTTGCCTTGCTGAAGGCACTGGACCCTTCCATAGCCAATGGACTGTTTGTCCCTCTGATGGCTGCATTCGGCCTATCGATCGCCCTGGGCCCTCTCCTGGTATGGCTGCCTGCCGACCTGGGACTCAAGGATGGGGTGGTCTATCTGGTTCTCAGCCAGGCCATCTCCCCTCCGATGGCCGCTCTCCTGGTCCTAGTGTGGCGCATCACAGTGACCGGGATAGAGCTCCTGGTTGGAGGAGCCGCCGGCGTAAGTCTCAGCCCATGGAGAAAGGCCTCGAACCTAAAAGGCTAAGGCGTAGCTCCTCCAGCCACACGCGCCGTCCACCGCCGAGACAGAATGCACGTTCTAACGAGCCATGGGCTATAATTGAACAATCGAAATGGATATACCCTGGGACGATCCGAGAGCATCCCCGGGGGTACAGGGGACTTCCCTGCGATCCCCTGAGGTTGATGACAGACGCTCCGCCCCGTGCCGAACCAGACAGGTCGTTGGCCATGGCGCGACGACAACATCGAGGAACTCCGCAGAGAAGGAACGATGATCGAGATCAGACACACCTCCGAGACCCAGCCTGTCTATGATGCGATATACCGGGGAACCGCGATCCGCCAGATGGACTCGTTCTTCCTGTGGATCCAGGAGCTGTTGAGGATCGCCCCTGGCGAACGACTGTTGGACGTATCTACCGGCCGGGGTCAGATGGTACAATTGGCACTCGAGCGCGGTATCCAGGCCTACGGTCTTGACTTCTCGGGCGTTGCGTGCCGGCTCGCATCTGGAAGAAGCCCCGGGCATATCGTATGTGCCGACGCCCATGCCCTCCCCTTTCCCGATAACTCCTTCGATGCGGTAACCAATCTAGGTAGCCTGGAACATCTCCAGGACATGGCCCAAGGAGTCCGGGAGATGGCCAGGGTGTTGCGCCCCTCGGGACGCGCGTGCATCACGGTTCCCAATACCTTTGGGCTGTTCTGGAACGTCCAGGTTGCCTGGCGCACGGGCGATGTGGACGACGATGGTCAGCCACTGCAGCGCTACGGGACCCGGAGGCAATGGGAGCAGCTTCTCGAGTCCAATGGCCTCCAGGTGGTGGAAGTGCGGGGATACGAGCACGAACATGCCTTTCCAAGAACCTGGCAAGATGTCAGACGTTATTGGTTTCGGCCCATTCGAACCACACGCATGTTGCTGTCCCCTCTGTTGCCGGTGAACCTCGCCGGGCAGTTTGTGTTCCTCTGTGTTCCAAAGCCCTGATGTTTCCCGAACCACAGCCGCTACATTGTCCTTCACACCCTGTTCTCAAGAGAGGAGCAGGCCAAGGAACCCACAAGGGGGAACTGGAGATGATACCCAAACTCGGCGGAAGAACTGTCCAACGCGCGCTGTTGCTCGTCACCCTGGCGGCGGCAGCCCTGATGTTGACATATTGTGGGGGACGCGATCAACCGCCCGACGAACCCCCTGTCAACCAGACAACGTCCCCCACGGCTCCAGATACCCCCACCGTATCCCCTCTGAGCCCTCTGAGTGCATCGGTGGGGATCCGCTCCGAGGATGTGGATACCGGCCTTGGCCTGTACCAGGAGGGGCGGTACGAGGAGGCCATGGCTCTGTTTGACCGAGCGATCGCCCAAGGCGTCGACCTCGCCCGAGCACATGGAGGCCGAGCGGCTGTCTATGTGGCCTGGCGTCGATATGAGGAGGCCGTCCAGGAATATACCACGGCCTTGATGTACGGCTCATCGCCCGAACTCCTGGTCGGCCGCTGCAATGCACTTCGCTATCTCCTCAAACACCAACAGGCACTTGACGACTGCCGCACAGCCATCGAGATGGACCCCGACAACCCAGAGGTTCACCTCGTATTGGCCAGCCTGTACCTGGAACAGGGGGACACCGCCGAGGCACAGCTCCACGCGACAAAAGTGCTTGAGGAGCTCGATCCGGGGAGCTCCCGGGCGGCCTTTCTGATGGGGATGATCGCCCTTCAACAGGGCAACGCGGAGGAGGCCATGGCCTACCTGACCCAGGCCATCGAACTGGATCCGGAGGAACCACAGTACTACTGGGAACGTGGCTTTCTGGCATTGGGGTTGGGACAGGTGGAGCAGGCCCGAGCCGACATGGAGGCCATCCTCCGGGTGGGCAACCCGCGCCAACACGGTGAACTCATGTTGCGCGCCAGCTCCCAGCTCAATTTCCTGGGCGGAGCGACCCCGGAAAGCGATTGAGCTCGATCGGATCGCATCGAAGTGACCGCCTTGTCCGGACGCACAGGGAGATCTCGTTCAGTACTTCCCAGGAGGTAGAGCTACGGAGCCGTTGAAATACCTCCGATGGAGTATCGACATCCCGGCCGATCTGGGTAACATGGGTATGGCGGAACTACCGACGCGGGTTCCATCCAGACAACAGGAAAGGAGATGGAATTGTGACTGTTCGAGCAGGGAAAAACAAATGGGTGCTGATGGCAGCTCTTCTGGTGGCCGTGCTGGCAGCCTCACCCGTGCTGGCAGGCATCCAAGGCGGAGGTGTATCCGGCGTCCAGGTACAGAACCTGTCGACGAGCGCCAACACGATCACGGTACAGCTCTATCCCCAGAGCGGGGGCGCTCCGATTGCCCTGGCGCCTGTGACGATCGATCCCGAGAGCGCCACGAACTTCTATCTGCCCAGTTTGAACAACGTGGGGGCGGGCTCCTACTCCATGGTCGTGAGCGCACAGCAGCCCGTGGCGGCCATTGCCCGCACCGACTGGGCGGATACCGGCGGAGCCGGCATCTACAGCAATGCGTCGCCGGGGCGCTCGGTGCTCATCGCGCTGGCCCTCCAGAACTTCGCCGGCCAGACGAGCCAGTTCTCCATCCAGAACGCGGGCGGAACAGACGCCAACGATATCAAGATCGAGGTCATCGCCCGGGGCACCGGCAACGTGGTGAAGACCCTCACCAACCAATCGCTTCCTGCAGGAGCATCCAAGACCTATGATCTGGGAGATACAGGGACCTTCGGCACCCTGCCGAACACAGGGACCGACCTGGGCGTTCCCACAGGGTTTGTGGGCCTGATCCGTATCAGCTCAGCCACGGTCGACCTGGTCGCCCAGTCCTTCATCGACATTGCCGGGACCCCAGGGGTGACAGCCTTCAGCGGCGTAGCCTCCACAGCGGCGGACACCACGCTCTACTGCCCCCTGGTGCGGGCCAATTTCTACGGTGATACAGGCATCCAGATCGTGAATACCAACAACCAGGATGCCAATGTCACCATCACCTTCTATGCCGATCCGGCCAGCCCCAATTCCGGCACCTATACCCAGAACATGACCATCAAGGCCAACTCGTCGGACATCGCCTTCCAGGGGCCGGGTGGCAACTCGCGGCAAGCTCCCACAAACTTGCCCGGAGGCACCCAGACACCCTCGAACACCGCTCTGACGAACGACGGCTTCTTCGGCAGCGCCAAGATCACCTCGAACATCCCGGTGCTTGCCGTGGTCAACGATACCGAGTTCGGTGCCAACTACAGCGTGAAAGGGCAGAGCACGTACAACTGCGTGCCCTCCAGCGCTGTGGGCAAGAAGCACTTCCTGCCCCTCGTGCGGCGTTACCACCTGAGCGACACCAGACTGACCACCGGTGTCCAGGTGATGAACGTGACCAATCAGTCGAACACCATCTCCCTCAACCTGACCAACTGGGACGGCACCGACGCTCCCGATCCATCTCCGAAGACGGCAGGGCCTAACGGCGCAGTCAACTTCTTCGGTGGTAGCTGGACTGGCCTGCCCACCGTGCCTGCCAACCTGGGTGGCTCAGGGTGGTTCGGCTCCGGGGTGATCACCTGCTCACAGGACTGTGTGGTACTCGTCAGCGATGAGGGCTTCGGAACCAAACGGGTGGACCGAGCGAACTATATCGGAATCACCCAGACGCAAACACCGTAAGGGGCAGTTGTTCTGACAACCGCCGTCAAAGCCCGTGGCCATCCAGGCCACGGGCTTTTCTTTCTTTCGAGGCCTTACCAGTACGCCGCGGCAGATCCTGTCACAAGGGCTTCATCCACGATCAGCAGTTCACGAATTCATAGCGGAGTCGGCATCTGAGGATGCCGACTCCAGAGAGGCGATGCCGCATCGGAGGATGCTCACTCCTCCGTTTGGCTAAAATCGTGAACTACCGAAGATAGAAGGCCGCCAACCGTTCGGCCAGGATCCCGGCATGAAAACGGGAAACAGCAGAATCCTGGATGACTTGGGCCCAACCCGGCACAGCACGCCGCCGCTCCAGGGTCTCCAGGATACCTGCTGCCAAGGCCTGGGGATCGCCGGGGCGGACCAGTGTGCCGCCGGTATCTCCCTGGAGTATCTCCCGTCGGTCGCCCACATCCCCCGTGACGACCGGAACCCCCATCCCCAGGCTCTCCACGATCTTCAGAGGCCAACGTGCCCGATCGACCGGGGTATCGCGCACGGGATCCACAGAAACGAGCGCATCTCGGAGGATCCGCGGAACCTGCCCATGGGGAACTCTTCCCATAAAACAGACACGGGAGTCGATCCCCATGGCACGAACCTGTTCCCTGGCCTGCTCCAGATCGGCCCCGCCCCCCACAAACACGAAAAATGCCCGCTTCTCTCGGGAGAGCACTCGAGGAATGGCCTCGAAAAGGATCTCCAGTGCATGGCTGGTGAAGGCGATCGTCCCTACATACAGGACAGGAAGATCGCCATCGGCCCAACGAGGAAAGCCATATCCACGCCACGAGGTGGACGGAATGGGTCCTGTTGCCCTGCCCCACTCTGGATCGAAGCCAGAGGGCAGGCGCAGGAGCCGTGTCTCGGGGACGCCATTTTGCAGCAGTCGCCGATGGAGGAAGGTGGTGTGGGTCGTGACGCCGTGGACATATCGAGGGCTCCGGTTCTCGAACAGCCGGATCACCCAACGCTCGAAAGAGGTGTTGAAACGGTTGATCCCGCTTTCGTAGTCGTCGTAGTCCAGGAAGACCTTGGAACCCCGGAGCACGGATCCAGCAATGAGGCCCGCCAGGGTATTCTGTGGATGGGGTTTGCCGATATGTATGATGTGCGGACGTAGGGCCAAGACCGTGCGCGTCATCGCCCCAAAGCTCCGAGCCACCGTCCAGAGCAACCGGGAGAACGAGAAGTACTGGGTCACGTCTCCGAGCTTCCGGACGTGCATCTGGCCGATCTGATGGATGTGGACGCCTTCATGCCGGAAATGCCGGGGGACATCGGATGTCCAGTGGTGGTGCAGGGTAACGATATGGACCTGATGCCCCTGGCGGTGGAGGTACTTGGCCCAGGGAAGACAACGCCCCCCGCTGTAGGGACTTTCGAGACTGGCAGTGGCCAGAAACGCGATCTTCGCCATGGAACTCGAAAATGGACTCGGGCAGCCCGTTGGGCGTCGATCCGTTCGCTCTCATACGATCGAGCGCAAGGAGAGAAAACTGGATCGCCCAAGGGTATGGATACGGGGCCCCGATGCGGGGGAGCCACCACATTCCGTACTGACGAGCTACCCCAACCCCTGACAACAACGCATGAATGCCTAGAGAACGCCTTCCGCGACCAGATCATCGGGGAATACACGCGAGCACGGCCTGAAGCAGGTTTCGGTAGCGAAGACCTATACGACGGGTTGTGTAATGGAGACCGAACTCCCGATACCCTTCCGTCCCCAGCCGATCCCGCAGTGCAGGCCCCTCACATAGCCGTTCGATGGCCTCAGCAAGCGCGGCCGGATCCGCCCGAGGAACCAGCCACAGATGCTCACCATGGCGAAAGGCCCGACGGACTGCAGGGCCATCTCCGGTGATCACCGGCCGGGCCATGGCGAGGCACTCGTAGACCTTGTTCTGCACCGTCATCAGGGACTGCCGGGTGGTCCCAAAGGCCCCGAGACAGATATGGGCCTGGGCAATCCGCTCCCGCAGCGCCTGACGGTCCAGCCAGTCCGTGAACCGAACGTTCGCCAACCCGGCCTGCCGCACCCGGAACTCGGCTTCGGCCCGCTGAGGGCCTTCGCCCACCAGCTCAAACCGGATGTCCCCACGGTGAGCCAGACGTCGGGCCGCCTCTATGATGGTCAACACGCCGTGGTTGGGGATGAAGGTCCCGTAGTACAGCACCCGAAACGGTGGCTCGGTAGGCTCTGCCGGTCCAGGCACGGGCCGAAAGACCGTGTCGTCCGCGCCCGTAGGGATCCAAGCAAACCGTTCAATAGGAATCCCATGGACCTCCTGAAACCAGCGAGCAAACTCCTCTGTCTCGATGACCAACCGGTCGGGCAGGCGGATGGCCACTCTCTCCAGGACCCGGAGCAGGGCCACACCGATCCGACTGGACCGATCCAATCCTCGTTCCAGCGAGATCAGGTAGATGGACATGAAGACGTCCCAGACCAGAGGCCTGCGTCGCCACCAGCTCAACAGCCGGGCCAGGAAAACGTCCAGATGACCGGGATAGCCCACCACCATGACATCGTAGTCGCCCACCCGCCGATACCGTGCCAACAGCCGGGCGTACGTTCGAACGACACGCCACCAGAAGCCCGGACGCCGCCATCCACCGGACACCACCTGTACCCGGTCATCGATGCCCCGCCAGAGCGGCTCCTGACATTCGATGACCTCCACACCGTTGGCCCGCAACCCCTGGACCAGGATCCGGTTCCGGCTATAGCCGGCCCGATAGGTGCCGAAGTAGCAGACCCGCAGAGGGGATGAGGGAGCTGACATGGACAACAGACCTGGAGGACGACCAGAACCAGCGGCAACAAGCCGCTCGGGACGCGGACGGCGAGACGTTCATTCTCCATCCGATGGCCGGGAAGGGCGCCGTCCCCGGAACAGATCGCCGAAGAACATCTGGCGCAGCAGGCCGGGCTGTTCCACCTCCTCGGTCCGGGGGATCCCGTCCCCCCATTCCTGGCGGCGGACCTCCTCCTCCCAGCGCGCCCGGTCCGCCACCGCGTGGGTGAGGGCCGCGCGCAGGGCCTCCTCGTCGGCCTCCTCCAGCCAACCGCGCCACTCCGCCAACACGGCCAGGAACTGGTCCAGCCGCTCCAACAGATGGGCCCGATTGCCGTGGAGCGCGCCCACCAGCCGCTCCGGGCTGTCGCCGATGTCCGTGCTGCGGGCAAAGGTGGCCCCGGCCAGCTTGCGGCCATCCGCCCATCCCGGGGACTGGCTGCTCAGGCGCACGAGCGCGGCCCCCAGCAACTGGGGCAGATGTTCCACCAGGGCCATCAGGCCGTCGTGTTCGGCCGGATCCATGTAGAGCGGCGTCGCGCCCATGCGCTCCACCAGGTTGTTCACCACCTCCAACGCCTCGGGAGGAGTGTCCACGCTGGCCGCCACACAGAAGGGCTGCCCGGCCAGCCGACGGGCAGGGGGGGTTCGGTCCTCCTCGAACCCAGACAGGATAGGGTGGCCCGCGACCAGATACGCCCGCCGGTCCAGGGCCTGGGGCCCCAGGGCCAGGGTCGGGACCATGGCCTGGGTGATGGCCAGGACCACGGCCCCGGCCAACAGGTCCTCGCGAATCTGGTCCAGGAGCTCGGGGAGTTCGGGCAGGGGAACGGCCAGGATCGCCAGGCCCGCGCCCTCGGCAGCCGCGTGGAGGTTCCACTCGGTGCGGTCCACCGCGCCCAACTTCCGAGCGGCCGCGGCCCTCTCCGGCTCTCGGTCGTGGCCCACGATCTGGAAGTTGCCAGGCTCCCGGCGGAGAGCAGCCCCGATGCTGGCCCCGATGGTGCCCAGACCGATGAGAGTGATCTTGGATCTCGCCATGGCGGTCGTCCTCGTGGTGTGTCCCGGAATGGTATGGCCCCGGAACCCCGGGATCAGTGGCGCTGGTCCGCCCACTGGAGCGCGGCCAACAGCACCTCCTGGGAGGTGCGTGGGGCCCGGGTCAAGGGCGTCTGATGGTGTTGGATGAGCCAACAGGCCAGCTCCGAACAGCGATCCGCCCGGGCCATGGCCGCCCCCAGGCGGGGATGTTCCCGATGTACCCACAGCAGATAACGCCATCCCCGGTGGGGATCCGGCGCAGCCCACCGGTCCACCCCCTCCGGCCACAGGGCAGAGGCGATGACCAGGGGCCCCCGGAGCCAGAGGCCGTAGTGGATCCCGGCCTCTGCCGCGGCCAGCTTGCCCACATCGTGGAGGAGAGCCGCAACGGCCAGATCCGGGTCCGTGTAGCCGGCTTTCTGCAGGGCGTAGAGCACATCCAGGCTGTGACGCTGGGCGTCCAGGGGCATCTGGCAGAAACGGGCCACCGCCGGTCGGGGCAGGATCTGGGCGACGACCAACATCTCGTCCGGGGAAACCGTCGCAGCGAGCCCCCGGAGGAACTGGCGCAGCCGATACCGGACTCGGGGCAGACGCCGAGACGGGACCGGGTGTGGCATCAGGAGCGGTGGCCGTCTGGTGGACGATCGGCCCATGGCCCAGGGCGGCACCGGTGCATGGAGACTCATGGCAGGGAGATCATACCGGAAAACGGACCGGCCATCAAATCCCCCGGATCTCCAGGGCCCTCACAGCAGCAGCCCATACAGCCCCCGCATCACCCAGGACGTGATCCCCACCAGAACGGAGCCCCCCAGGAAGATGAACAGGATCAGGAGGAAGAGGCCATACTGGGCCAGAAAGGCCTGGAGCTCTCGAGTGCTGGCCGGGAGCAGGGCAAAGAGGATGTGGGATCCGTCCAGAGGGGGGATCGGGAGCAGGTTGAAGACGAACAGCAGGGTGTTGATGAAGACGAAGAACTGGAGGAAATCGAAGAGAAAGCCCCCGGGAAAGAAAAGCAGACCGAGAGGACCCGATACCACCCGCCCGATCTCGGGGAGGAACGGGAGCAGGAAGACCGTGATCCCGGCCAGGACCAGGTTGCTGGCCGGACCGGCCAGGGCCACCAGGGCCATGCCCAGTCGACGGTCCACCTCCAGGTTCCGTGGGTTCCACTCCACAGGGCGCGCCCATCCAAACCCGGTGAGGAAGAGCAACACCGCCCCCATCGGGTCGATGTGGGCCATGGGGTTGAGGGTGAAGCGCCCCTGCCAACGGGGCGTCGGGTCCCCCAGAGCCACCGCGGCGGCCGCATGGGCCATCTCGTGGACCGGGAAGGCCACCAGCACGATGGCCGCGGCCGCCAGGATCCAGCTCGGGTCCCCCAGGCGCCCCAGGAAACCACTGCCGCCGGCACCGCTGAAGAACGCGTAGAGGACCAGGATCCCCACCACCACAACCCCGATCTTCTGGTTCGGGGTCAGGGCCCCCCAGCCGTAGCCTGTGGGTCGCCGGTACATGGAACCTCCCTTCCGCTCAGCGCCCTTGCAACCGATAGCGCCGGACCTCCACCTGGTGGAAGCGTTGGCGGTCTACCAGGCGGCCATGTGCATCCAGCCATTCTACCATGAGACCTCGTGGATCCCACATTTTCGCCTCGGTCAAGACCACCCAGAGGGTACCGTACCCTCGGGTCCGTTCCCGCAACACCCGATCCACCTCGGCACGGGCCCGCTCATCGGGCAGGCCGTTCTGGGTCCACAGCCCCTCCATCCAGGGAGCCAGGCGTGCTTCGCTGCCCCGGTAGGGATCCGGCCCGAAATCACTGGTGTAGTAGCGGTAGGCCCAGTGGGTGTGGGGGATCTGGAGGACGAGCAGCTCGTCGGCCTTCCGCTGGCCGGCCACATAGGCCACGGCCTCCCGAAGCTGCGTCTTCAGGGGCACCCGGTTCTGCTGCCAGCCTATCCACAGCCAGAGGAGGACCACCAGGCACACCAGGCCGCCGGCCAGGAGAGCGCCCAGCCGGCCTGCATTGCGGCGGACGGCCTCCACACCCAAGGCCATGAGCATGGCCGCCGCAGGTCCGATCCAGATCACGTACCGGTCCACGAAGAGGGGTTTCACCAGGCTCACCCCGTGCAGGAGAAGCACGGGCAGGGCCAGCCAGGTGACCAGGATGCCCCAGCGGACCCAACCGGCCACGGGCAGGAGCGGTCCCCCGTTCCGGATCCCAGGGGTTTGGAGCTCGACCAGGCCCACCACCAAGCCGGCCAGGGCCAGGAAGAACAGGGGCACCAGCCACAGGGTCGGCACGGTGGGGAGCACCCCCCGGGTGTGGTCCAACAGCAGGATCCGGACCACCTGGGCGAAAGGTGTGAAGGGATAGCCGGTCTGGTAGTCCAGGCTGGTCAGATAGTGCCACTGCCACCCGATAAGGGGCAGGTAGGGCAGCACGAACCCCAGGAGCGCCAGCAGGTAGCCCCGCCAGCGCACCCGATTCAGCGGCCGGCTCAACAGAAACCAGATCCCGTGCACGGGGATCAGCAACGCTGCGAGCAGATGGGTGTAGATGGCCACGGTGGTGGCCAGCAGGTAGCCCCCCCACCGAAGGAGCCCTCCTCGGTGCATCGCGTTCAGCCAGCTCCACCCAGAGAGCAGGGCCAGGGCCACCACCAGGGCATACATCTTGCCTTCCTGGCTGTACCACACCTGGTAGGGATGGAGGGCCAGAAAGACCACCGCCCACAGGGGCATGTTGCCCAGATCCTTCCGGCGCCAGCCCGGCAGCAGCTTCCGGGCCACCTGCCACATGAGGGCCAAGGCCAAGGTGCCGAAGAGGACCGAGGTGTAGCGGAGCGCGAACTCGCTGGTGCCCACCAGCCGAAACCAAGGACGCATCAGCAGGAGGTACAGGACCCCGTTCTGGGCCGGCGACACGAACATGGCCAACACCTGCTCCAGAGGGCGGGTGGCCAGAAAGACCACATCGACCTCATCCCGCCAGAGGCTCTGGGCCGTCAGCCCCACCATGCGCCAGGCAAAGCCCAGCCACAGAAGCGCGGCCACTGCGCCGCGGACTCCAGGGACAGAGAAGGTGGCCGACCTCGCGGGAATGGACATGGGCCGTCCCCTCAGGGCAGGGAAGGGGGCCAGCGGTCCGGGCGCTCCACCGGGTCCGGGCGCGGCTCGGAGGGCCCCTCCTCTGGGCTCTCCTCCGCCAACGGGATCACCCGGTACACCTGGTAGCGGTGGCCCTCGGCCCAGGCAAAGCTCAGCCCGGCCACGATCCCGGCAGTGACGAAGAAGATCAGGGAGCCCACCAGGAACCAGACCCAGGCACCGGCCTGGGCCAGTCGGCCACCCAGGAGTGCGAGGAAGGTCCACAGATCGGGCGTGGGCGCAGGCGTGGGGGAAGAGGCCGGCCGCTCCACCGGAGGCAACAGCAACAGGGGATCGGGGGTAGGGGTCGCGGTGGCCGTGGCCGGGACCGAGAGTGCCTCCGGGGTCGGGGAGACCGGGGGCTCCGGTGTGGGGATCTCCCCAGACGTGGGCGTCTGGGCCTCGGTAGGAGCAGGAGTTGTAGCGGGGGCTGTCGTCGGGCTCGGTGTGGGCGGCACCGGTGTGGAGGTGGCGGTCGGCGGCGGGGTGACGGCGGGGGTGTCGGTGGCCGTCGGCGCAGCGGTCTCCACAGGCGAGAGGGGAGATCCCTGGGCAAAGCCCGTGGAGCCACCGCCCCCACCCAGCCACAGGGTCAGGAGCAGGGCCAGGAACAGGGCACCGCCCAAGAGGATCGTAGGAGCCCTCCGCGCCCTGTCCACGCCCGGTGCACCCATGGGGACCCTCTAGCCCTGGCGGGACCGCGTCCGGGTGCGCCAGAGCACCACGACCACCAGGAACACCAGGCCCAGAAGCACCGCCCCCACGAGGACCATGCTGGGGCTGGTACGCCGGGGGACGCCCTCTGGGATCGCCGGTCCCTCCGCCGGGGTCTCCGCGACGGGCCCCTCCGCGGCCCCGGGGGCAGGTGGGGTCGGTTCCGTGCCCGAGGCCGGCGCCGGGGGGGCCGCAGGGGCAACCGTGGCCAGGGGCGAGGCAGGGGCCAGCGGAGAGAGTGGGGAGTCCTGGGCCTGGCTGGACACGGGAAGGGGGTTCAGGGTCCACGCCAGGAGAAAGGCCAGCCCCACCAGCAACAGGAGAGGCACAGGGCTCGGATGGCGCTTCAATGGTTGGATCATGGGTCTTCCTGGGAGGTTGGAGACATGGATTCGGACACGGCCGACCGGCCGTGGGCTGTACGGTCCACCATTATACCAGGTGTTCGGGGACCTCCCAATCCACCCTGACCTCTCCCGCGTGGACCACCCATCGCTCGCCATCCGGGGCCAGCACCACCAACCCGCCCGAGAGCGTGGTGTCCACCGCACGCCCGCGGAGGGGAGGGCCCGGAGAGCCCTCCGACCACTCCACCTGGACCGGTCGGCCCAGGTGGATCAGGGCCGCATGCCATTCCCGATGGAGGGCCTGGGGATCGGGGCGGGTGGCCGGGGCCAGCAGGCGGCCGAGCTCGCGACACAGACGGATGAACAGATCGGTGCGGTCCCCAGGCCCGGCGTCGCCCAGCATCAGGGCCAGGCTGGTAGGCGAGAGGCCGCCCGGACGAGGCGGGGGGAGCTCGTGGGGTTCCTGGTGGACGTTGAGGCCAATCCCCAGGACCGCGTGGCGGATCCTCTCGCCGTCTCCGGCAGACTCCACCAGGACGCCGGCCAGCTTGCGCCATGGCCGGTCAGGCCCCCGCCCCACCACGTCGTTGGGCCACTTCAACCCCAGGGCAGGTGCCAGCTCCGGATAGGCGCCCCGCAGCGTCCGGACCACGGCCAGCCCGCCGATCAGGGGAAGCTGTTCGGGGAGGGGGGGCAACAGGGATCCGGCCACGATGACGCTGAACAGGATGGCCCGCTCCCGAGGGGCTTCCCATCCCCGTCCCAGGCGCCCGCGGCCCGCGGTCTGCTCCTCGGCCACCACGGCCCAGCCGGCCCGGGTCCCGGGCTCCGCGGCAGAGGCGGCCAGGGCATGGGCCACAGACATGGTGCTGGTCACCTGGCCATGGTAGCGCACCGTGTGGCCCACTGGGCAGCCACGCAGGGCCTGGCGGATACGTGCCAGGTGGAGAGGGCCGGAGCAAGGGGTGGGGGCAGAAGGGCTCATGGGCTCAGCAGGCCACGGCCCGGTGGCGATAGGGCTGGGGCAGGCGGACGCGCAGGATGGTGCCCTGCCCTGGGTGGCTTTCCACGTCCACCTGGCCGCCCAGGGCCTTGGCCCGTTCGCGGATGCCCTCCAGGCCCAGGCCGGGAAGCAGGTTGGCATGGACCGGATCGAAGCCGGTGCCGTTGTCCACCACAGTGAGCAGGATGTGCTGGCTGTCGTCCTGGAGGCTCACCTGGACATGGGTGGCCTGGGCATGTCGGGCCGCGTTGACCACACACTCGTGGGCCATGAGGAGGAGCTGCTGTCGGAGCTCCAGGGGCCAACGGTTGAAACGGGGCGACACCTCCACCTCAAAGCGGACCGGCTGGTTCAGGGTCAGGGCCTGGAACTGTTTTCGCAGGGTACGCACGAACCGCTCCCGGCTCAGGTCACCGGGCAGGATGTCCAGGATCACCCGGCGCACCTGTTGCAGGGCATCCAGCACCATGGGCTGCAGGTTCTGGAGATGCCGCTTCACCAGGGCCACCGATTCGGGCTCGTCCGGCAGCATGTCCGTGCACGCGCTCAGGCCGTAGGCCAACCCGAAGAGGCTCTGGCTCACCGTATCGTGGATGTCGGAGGCGATGCGGCTCCGCTCGGCCTCCACCGCGGTCTGGCGCGTGCGCCCGACGCACAGCCGCAGGCTGCCCAGGCTGATGCTCGCGTGCAGGGCGAGCTGCTCCAGCAGAGAGCGCTCCTCCGGGCTCAGGGGCTCGCGGCACGACAGATCCACCACCAGGATGCCCACCGGCTGGCCCCGCAGGAAGAGGGGCAACACCATGTAGCATTCGGCCAGGCCCAACATGGCGTCGATCTCCGGGTCGCCCGACGGGGACCGACCGTCGTCCACCACCACGGGCACCTGACGTCGCATGGCCTGGGCCAGGACGCCCTTCCCCCTGGCCCCCTGGGCCTCCCCCCCCAGGTCCATGGGGAGCTGGAGGGCGTGGCCGTTGTGGACCGCGCCGTCCCCCCCTCGGGCCAGCCAACCGGTCAGGGTGTCCGTCTCCATGTCGTAGAGGGCGGCCACCGCGCGCCGGAAGTCCAGGGTGTCCACCAACCCCTCCACCAGCCGCTCCAGGAGCTCCACCGGATCCGTGGCCGACTCCAGCCCCAGGGCCAGGCTGCGCAGGAGGTGTAGCTGATCGTGGGCCCGCTGGAGTTCCCGGTTGCTCTCGCTCAGGGCCCGGGTCACCGCGGCCAGCCGACGGGCCTGGGCCTGGGTCCGCCGCAACAGGGCCGACACGTAGCCCACCAACAGCCCCACCAACGTGACGCCCAGACCGTAGGTGACCAGCGCGGCCAAGTCGGGGACGCGGTCCCGATTGGCCGCCGCCCAGACACCGGCCCCTGCCAGGAGCAGCGCGTACAGGGTTGCGGTGACCGCGGCCCCCCGCAGCCGGAAGAAGAGGGCCGCGGCGAACACCGGCGAGAAGCTGTGGAGGATGTAGGGGCTCTGCTCCCCTCCGGTGAGGGCCAGGACCCCGGCCATGAACCCCAGGTCCACGCCCAGGAGCCAGGGACGCTGTCGGACCGCCCGGTCCAGCCACCGATGGCCCAGGCTCAGGACCAGGTTGATGCCCAGGGTCAACCCCAACAGGAGGAGATGGCTGGTACTGAAGTTCGGATGCAGCCGCAGGGCGAAGAGCTGAACCAGGGGCACGGCCAGGCTGGCCCACCGGTAGGCCAGAAGAAGCCGGACCAGAGCCCGGTAGGTGGTGGGATCGCCCACGTTGTCCGGCCGTGCCGCTGGTTCCTGTCCCCGCATGGCTAGGGCTCTGTGGAGTAACCGGCCCGGCTCCAGGCCAGAATGCCGCCGGCCATGTTGTGGACGTTGGTGAAGCCCTGTTGGCGCAGGAACTGCACCACCCGGGAGCTGCGGTTGCCGCTGCGGCACATGACCACCACGGTCTTGTCCCGGGGGATCTCATCCAGCCGCTGAGGCACACTGTTCATGGGCATGAGGATCACGCCGGGAATACGGCTCTCCTGGTACTCGTAGGGCTCCCGGACATCGATGATCACCACGTCTGGGCGTCCCCGAAGCTGGGCCACCGTGTGGACATCCAGGTCCACCGGGAGCTCCGCCTGGGTCGGGACCTCCTGGACGGCTGTGGGGGATGGAGCCTGCTCCGCGGTGGAAGCCGGGCCGGTGGATCCACAGCCCGCGATGCCCAGGGCGAACACCGTACACAGCAGGAAGCGGACAATGCGTTCGATACGATCCATGGTCTCTCTATCGAGTGGGTTCAACGTGCAGTCGGACAACGAAGCGCTCCCGAAAAAGATCCCCCAGGGGACGGGAGAGCGGACCGAGGCCGGGTACCCGGGGCCCTCACCGGCCGCGCCCAGCCCGACGGGCCGCCTGGAACAGGACCTCCCCCAGGGTGGGATGGGATGGGAAGAGCCCGGCCAACCGGTGGACGGCCATCCCCTGCTCCAGGGCCACGGCCAGGGGCGTCAACAGCTCCGCGGCGTGGGGCCCCACGGCCAGCCCGCCCAGGACAACGCCGGAGTCCGGCCTGTAGACCAGTTTCACGAACCCGTCCCCATGGGGCAGCAGATGGGCCCGCAGCCCCTCCGCCAGCGGCAGGGTGATGGAGGCCGCATCCGGCGAGTCGTCCACCCGCCCCACCTGGGCGATCTGGGGCTCGGTGTACACGGCTGCCACCACAGTCTCTGGGCGGAACGGAGGGACAGGGGCTCCGGCCGCGTGGCGGCCCGCGATCCAGCCCTGGTGCATGGCCCGGTTGGCCACCATGGGCATGCCCGTCGCATCGCCCACGAAGTAGAGGCTGGGGGCCACCGTGCTGCGGCCGTACTCGTCCAGACAGAGCCCGGATCGCCCGTCGGAGATCCCCGCGTTGGCCAGGTCCAGGTCGTCCAGATCCGGGATCCGGCCGATGGCCACGAAGGCCTGTTCCGCGTGGAGCTCCTGGCCGTCCATCAGGCGGACCACCACACCGCCGGGGCCGGGCTGGGCCGAGACGGCCCGCTGCCCCTCTACGGTGCGGACTCCCCGACGCACCAGCTCCTGTTTCAGGAACTCGCCGGCCTCGGGGGCGAAGGTGGGCAGCACGCCGAACTCGTCGATCACCCAGGTCACCTGAACCCCCAGGGCACTGAAGAGGTAGGCGAACTCGCTGCCCGTGACGCCAGCGCCCACAACGATGGTGCTCTGGGGAAGCCGCCTCATGTGGCGGGCGAACCGGGGGGCGAGGATCCGTTCCCCGTCGGGTCGCATCTCTGGCGGAAAGATGGGGATCGAGCCGGTGGCCACTATGATCGCATCCCCCTCCATCCGGGCCACCTCCTCCCCCTCCGGATCCAGCACCTGGATCTCCGTGGCCGAGACCAGGCTGGCCCGCCCCTGGACCAGGCACACGCCTGCGTTCGCCAGACGCCGGTGCTGGGCGGTGTTCCAGCTCTCGGCCACCCGCTGCAGGCGGGCCAACAGGCCCGGCGGGTCCACCACAGGGGGAGCCGCTACCTGGAACCCCAGGTCCGGGGCGCCATGGAAGAGGTCCGCGGCCTCGGCCGCGGTGAGCCAGACCTTGCTGGGCAGGAGGCTGTGCCAGCCTGCCCGTCCGCCGATGGGGGTCTGGTGGACCAGGGTGGTCCGAGCCCCGGCCAGGGCCGCGGCCAGGGCTGCCTGGATGCCGGCCGGCCCTCCGCCGATGACGATGACGTGGGGTGGGTTCATCGGGTACTTCCTCGCATTCCGCGGTGGATGGACATGGTGAACGGGCCCGGAGGGCTCTGCCCCCCCGGACCATTATACCATCCCCGGTCCTCCCAGGGAGAGGGTCACTGGCGGGCCATCGCGCTCTGGGCCTGGGGCGACCCGCCCCCGGGGGTGGTCTCTGCCCGAGAACGGAGATATCCGAACAGAAACGCGCCCAGGAACATGCCCCCGATGGCCAGGAGGATGGGGTAGTTGCCCACTCCCAGGCTCGCGTAGGCCGCGCCCGGGCAGATCCCCGAGAGGCCCCATCCCACTCCGAAGATGGCACCGCCCACCACCACATCCCGATCGAAGGGCATGAGCCGCCGCTGATAGGAGGTCTGGGTGAGAGGGGCCCGCCCCCCTCGGTAGCTGGCCCAGAAGAAGGCCACACCGCTGACCACCGCAGCGCCGCCCATGACGAAGAGCAGGCCCAGGTCGTCCAGTTGGAGGAAGTCCAACACCACCTCGGGCCGGACCATCCGGCTCAGCCCTAGGCCGAAGCCGAAGATCAGGCCGCCCAGGAAGATCACCGGCATGAAGAGCGGATGGCGACGGGTCATGGTCTGTGTGGTCATGGTGTCACCCCCAGAGCTTCCACGATGTGTGCCGTGCCGATGGCGATGAGCACGAAGGTGGCCACGTTGACCAGGGAAGTGGTGGACAGGGAGCCCAGGCCACAGATCCCGTGGCCCGAGGTGCACCCCCGGCCCATCCGGGTGCCGAAGCCCACCAGGATGCCGCCGAAGAGCAGCCGCCACCACTGGACCTGGGTCACCCAGATGCCCTGTTGGACCGTCACCGCGTAGACCGCGGCGCCGGCCACGATGCCCAGGGTGAAGACCAGGCGCCAGTCCCGGGAATCCACGTAGCGACGGAACTGGGCGTAGTCGCAGACGTAGGACAGGGTGGACTCCAGGAAGGTGCTGGCTCCGGTGATGAGGCCCGTGGTCAGGTAGATGAGCGCGGTGGCCAGGCCCAGCAGGATGCCTCCGGCCAGGTAGGGCCACACGCCGTTGGGAAAGAACTCGGCAAAGGGCATGGTTCACCTCCTTTCGTGGCGAAGTTCTCGTGACAAAGGTCCCACCGCTGCAGTTCGGGTTCCCTCCGTGGTCGTCTGGACAGGTGCACGTCGGACCGATGTGGTTCGGCGGTCCATGTCAGGATGACGCCGGGCAGGCCAGGAGAGTAGGTCAACGGGACAACGGGCCGAGGCCCGGAAGCGCCCCCGGCCCCGGGAAGGGCCACAGCGCCCGAACCCCAGGCCGTAGGGCCGTCCCCGTCCTCGGCTAGGCTGCGGAGAGGCGGTCATGGGCCTGGCCGGGTCCGCGGACGGCCCGGCGGACGTCCAGGAGCGGGGGGTCCAGATGGGCCTCGCGGGCGGCCTCGGCCGGGCTGCGGGTGTCCCGGTCCTTGGGATCCACAAAGCCCAGGGCGATGAGGGCGTCGTGGGTGCTGAAGTGGAACCGCTCGGGGCCCAGGAGGTCCACAAAGCCCACGGCCACCAGGCGATCCAACACCGGACCTTTCATCGCGGCCAGGTGGAGCTCCACCCCGGCTGCCTCCAGTTCGTGGTGGAGGGACTCCAGGGTCTCCAGCGCGCTGGCATCGATGAAGTTGACCGCCGTCCCGATGAGGACCAGATAGCGGAGCTCGGGGTTGTCGGCCACCAGGGCCAACACCCTGTCCTCCAGATATTTGGTGTTGGCGAAGTAGAGGCTCTCGTCCACCCGGATGAGGAGGACCTGGGGCCAGGTCTGCACCCGATAGCGGAGCACGTTGCGGTACATCTCGCTCTTGCCGATCCGGCCCACAATGGCCATGTGGGGCTTGCTGGTGCGCCAGATGTAGATGGCCAGGGAGGTGAGCACCCCCACCACGATGCCCATCTCCACGCTGATGGCCAGCACCGCCAGGAAGGTGACCGCCATGGCCATTCCATCTCCCTTGTTGTACTGCCAGATATGGCGGATGGCATGGCGGTCCACCAGGCCGGCCACCGCCACCAGGATGATGGAGGCCAGGACGGCCTTGGGCAGGTAGTAGAACAGCGGAGTGAGCAGGAGGACCGTCAGCGCGATGAGGCCGGCCGTGATGATGGAGGCCAGGCCGGTGTTGGCGCCGGCCTCGAAGTTCACCACCGAGCGGCTGAAGCCACCGGTCACCGGGTAGCCGCCGGTCAAGGCCGCGCCCAGGTTGGCCACCCCCAGGGCCCGGAGCTCCTGGTCCGCATCCACTTTCTGGCGGCGCCGGCTGGCCAGGGACTTGGCCACCGAGATGCTCTCCATGTAGCCCACGAAGCTGATGGCCAGCGCGGTGGGCAGGAGCAGCTCCCACCAGGCCAGGTCGAACAGGGGCAGGGTCAGCCGAGGCAGGCCGGCAGGAACCTCCCCCACCACCGCGACACCGGCCCGCTGATCCAGGCGGAGGGTGGCCACCAACACCGTACCCGCCAACACCACCAGCAGGGGCGCCCCCTTGGCCAGAGGGATCCGCCAGCCCTGGGGCACCCCCAGACGATCCAGCCAACCAGGCACCCAACGCTTGAAGACCACCAGCACCGCCACACTGCCCAGGCCGATGGCCAGGGTGACGGGGTTGGACTCGCCCAGGTGCTGGGCCGTGTAGAGGACCTTCTGGTAGAAGTGCTCCAGGCGGGGCATGGAGATGCCCAACACGTGCTTCACCTGGCTGAAGCCGATGACGATGGCCGCAGCACCGGTGAAACCCACCAGGACCGGGTGGCTCAGGAAGTTCACCAGGAAGCCGAGACGCAACAGCCCCATGCCGGCCTGGAGGATGCCCACCAGGAGGGCCAGGGTCAGAGCCAGCCGGGTGTACAGGGCCACATCGCCCTCGGGCACCAGGGGCCCGACCCCCGCGGCCACCAGAAGGGAGACGATGGCCACCGGGCCCACGGCCAGGGTGCGGCTGCTGCCCAGCAGGCCGTAGAGGACCACCGGAACGATGCTCGCGTACAGGCCCACCTCGGGGGGCAGGCCGGCCAGCAGGGCGTAGGCCATGCTCTGGGGCACCAGCATGATGGCCACGATGATGCCGGCCATGAGATCGCCCGCCAAGTACTCGCCCCGGTAGTGGAGGAGCCAGTCCAGGAAGGGCAACAGCCGTTGAAGCCGGGATGAGGGCCGGAGATCCCCGGCCGGACCCAGGGGTGAAGCAACCATTGGTTTCGACATGGATGGGTGGTAGGGCAGGGAACCGGTGCGACAAGACACAGGGGGCCTTGCCGGCCGGCAAGGCCCCCTTCGGGAGGCCGACCGACAAGGCCCGAAACGGCCTGCTGGGGATGAGGACTATCCGCGCTCCACCGGCAGGCCCACGTGCTCCCAGCGGAGGATACCGCCGGCCAGGTTGATCACCTTCTTGGCCCCTTTGGCCTGGAGCAGGCTGGCCGCGATGGCCGAACGCCCACCCGTGCGACACTGGACCACGATGGGCTTGCTGTCGATGAGCTGTTCGGCCCGGTCCGGCAGATAGCCCAACATGGTGTGGATGGCGCCGGGGATCCGCCCCTCGGCCCATTCGGACTCGTTGCGGACATCCACCAGGAGGACCTCCTGCTCCCGGATCGCGTCCGCGATCTCCTCTGGGGTGGCCACCTCGTAGCACTCCAGGTCGAAGCCCGCGTCCACCAGCACCTCCAGGGCCTGGGGCTCGAAGTAGCCGGCCGCCTGGTCCAGCCCGATGTAGACCAGGTCGCCCAGGGCCTCGGCCAGGTGCTCCGAGTCCACGATCAGGTAATAGGGCCGATCGTAGTCCACCAACCAGCCGGCCCAGGCAGCCAGGTAGTTCAGAGGAATGTTGATGGTGCCGGGGAAGTGACCCTCCGCGAACTCGCCCGGCGGCCGGGTGTCGATGACCTGGGCCCCCTGCTGGACCAGCTCGGGCAACCGGTTGGCCCCCAGCAGGGGAGCTACCGGCAGCCCGCCCAGCACCGCGGGCCCCTCCTTGTTCACCCGCTTCATCACCGCGAAATACTTGGGCGACTCCGGCTGCCCCTCCAACAGGGCTCGGACAAACGCCTCCTCGTCCTCGATCTGGAGCATGGGGTTGAACATCTTCTCGTACCCCACCGTGGAGGAGGGCACCGCGCCCAGCCCCTTGCCACAGGCACTTCCGGCACCATGCCCCGGCCATACCTGCAGATAGTCGGGAAGCTGCTTGAAGCGCTGCACCGAGCGGAACATCTGACGGGCCCCCGCCTCGGCCGTGCCCATGATGCCCGCGGCCTTCTCCAGCAGGTCCGGCCGCCCGATGGAGCCCACGAAGACGAAGTCGCCGGTGAAGATGCCCATGGGCTTGTCGCCGGCCGCGCCGTCGGTGAGCAGGAAGGAGATGTGCTCCGGCGTGTGGCCCGGGGTATGCATCACCTGGAAGTGGATGTTGCCGATGGAGAAGCGGCTGCCGTCGTAGACCAGCTCATGGTCGTAGCCGTCCAGGTACCGGTACTTCCAGTTCTCGTCACCCTCGTCCGAGAGGTAGAGCCTGGCCCCCGTGCGCTCGGCCAGTTCCCGGGCACCCGAGACGAAGTCCGCGTGGATGTGGGTCTCGGTGACGGCCACGATGCGCATGTCGTTGGCCTCGGCCGCCTCCAGGTAGAGCTCCACGTTGCGGCCCGGATCGATGATGATGGCCTCGCCAGTGGCCTGGCACCCCACCAGATAGGACGCGTGGGCGAGCTTGTCGTTGTAGAAGTACTTGAGCAGCATAGTCGGTTCTCCTCTTCTCCTGGTTCGGTTCTCGGAAGGGCAGGGACGGCAGGGCTGGGCGGTGGCACCAACGCCATGGCACACAGCACCAGACCGAACGCACTGCAACGGCAGAAAGTCAACTACGAAAAGTATAGTACCAGGCCTACATCCTGTCTTCACCCAGTTGGGTGAATGCGGTCGCCCGGGAGATCCCCCAGCAGACACCCGGCGGATCGACGCGGACGGGGAAGCAGAGCCCCCACGGCAGGGAACGGAGGCCCGGTCGCCCTGCTGGCGCGCGGCGACACCCCCGGGAATCGCACCGAATCCTCGGTGTCCCAAGGGTTCCGGGGGCACAAAAGCTTGCAAACCTAAGAAAAACGATGTATAGTTAGGCCATGAACTGGCGAACGGCGGCCAAGCTGGCACTGGTCCACGTGGGAGTGTCCATCACCGTGGTCCCTGTGACCAGCACCCTGAACCGTATCCTCATCGCGGACCTGGGCATGTCCGCGCTGTGGGTCTCCTTTCTGGTGGCGCTGCCCTACCTGCTCTCGCCCCTGCAGGTGCCCCTGGGCCACTGGGCAGACCGCCACCCCCTGGGGGGCTACCACCGCATGCCCTGGATGGTCCTGGGCGGCCTGATGGCTTCCTTCGGCAGCTACTGGACCGCGCATGCCGCCTACTGGATGGCGGAGAACCCGATCCTGGGGGGGCCCGCGGCCGTGCTGACCTTTCTCCTCTGGGGGGTGGGGGTGAACGTGGCATCGGTGAGCTACCTCTCCCTGGTCAGCGAACTGGCCCAGGGCGAGTGGCGGACCCGGGTGGTGAGCCTGATGTGGACGGCCATGATCCTATCCACCATCCTGGTCGCGGCCGGGCTCTCGATCCTGTTGGCCGACTACTCGCCGGAGGCCCTCTACACCGCCTTCGGCGCGGTCTGGCTGGCGGCCTCTGTGCTGGTGGTGGTGGGCAGCGCGGGCGTGGAGCCCCACGCCTCGGCCCGGGCGGCGCCGGCCCAGCACCGGGCGGAGAACCCCCTGCAGGCCTATCGGGTGTTGGCCCTCAACCCCATGGCGCGGCGCTTCTTCGCCTACCTGGTCCTGGTGTTGGCCAGCATCCATGCCCAGGACGTGTTGCTGGAGCCCTACGGCGCGGAGGTCTTGGGCATGCCCGTGGCCATGACCACCCGCCTGACCTCCATCTGGGGCCTGGGGGTGTTGGTCAGCCTGGTGGGAAGCCTGCCCCTGATACGTCGGTGGGGCAAGAAGCGGAGTGCCAACTTGGGCGCGGCCGTGGTGGCGGTGGCCTTCGCCCTGATCATCCTGGTGGGGCTGGGGGGCACGCCCCAGGGATTGATGGGCGCGGTCCTGTTGCTGGGGCTGGGAGGCGGCCTGATGACGGCCAGCAACCTCAGCTTCATGCTGGACATGACGGTGCAGGGAGCCGCCGGCCTCTACATCGGCGCCTGGGGGGTGGCCAACTTCGCGGGGCAGGCCCTGGGGAACGTGTTCAGCGGTTTCCTGAGGGACGTCTCCTTCGCGCTGACCGGGGACCCCTGGGTGGGCTACAGCGCGGTCTTCGGCATGGAGATCCTGGGCCTGGTGGCGGCCGTGCTGCTCTTCCGCACCATCTCGGTGGAGGCCTTCCAGGAACAGGCCCAGATCACCCTGGGGGAGGTCCTCGCCCTGCTGGGGCCCGAGGCGTGATCCCCCTGTTCCTGTCCCCATCCCCGCCTCACTGTTGGGAATACCGTTCCCCCGTCACCGGGCGGTAGCCCAGGTTCTCCTCCACGGTCTGGGGATCCTCGGGATAGGGCGGTTCGGTCCCGTAGTCCGGTGCCGGGGTCTCCACCGGCGAGCTGCGGCGCTGAGCCGTGCCACAGAAGACGCAGATGTCCCACTCCTCCCGCACCAGGCCGCCGCACCGGGTACAGGTGTGCTGGAGCTGGACGTGGCAGTGGGGGCAGAAGACCCAGGCCTCCTTCACCGGCACACCACAGCGGTGGCAGGTCAGGGTCTCCTCCAGCTCCCGCAGGAGGGCCTCCTCCTCCAGGGCCCGGTCGTAGAGCTCCGCCAGGGTCTCCTTGGGCCGCACCATCAGGTAGACCACGAAGCCCACCACGGGGAAGACGAGCACCAGCAGCGTGGCCAGGCCGATGGCCAGCCAGTCGCGGGTCCGGGCTCGAATGTCGTTGAAGGTCCAGATGCCCATGCCCATCCACAGGGCAAAGAGGAAGGCACCGAACAGGGCCACCAGGATGGTGATCAGGGTGGCGATGGTGTTGGTCAGGTCGGCCGGCATGGAAACTCGCTCCTTCGGATCGTTCAGGGGGCTGGTCTACTCCACCAGGGCCTCGGTGCCCAGGGGATGCGGGTGGGGCGCGTAGACGCCCAGACGGTCGTTCCGCCGAATGCGGAGCACATCTCGGACCATGTGGACGGTGTCCCGGACAGGGCTCACCCGGCTATCGGCCTGGAAGTACCAGTCGATGGGGATCTCCACGATGCGCAGCCCCCGGAGCCGAGCGATGTAGAGCACCTCTGGGTCGAAGCCCCAGCCGCCGATGGTCTGGTAGGGGAAGATGGCCATGGCCGCCTCCCGGGTGAAGCACTTGAAGCCGCATTGGGTGTCCTCGATCCCGGGAACCACCAGGGTGCGGACCACGAAGTTGAAGACCCGCCCCATGATGTGGCGGTAGAGGGGCTCGTTGAAACGCCGGGCGCCTGGGATCTCCCGGCTGGCGATGGCCACGTCGTACTCGCCCGGGGGCAGCTGGGGCGGGAGGAACTTGTTCACCTCGTGGATGGGCATGGAGAGGTCCGCGTCGCAGATGAACAGGTAGTCCCCTTTGCCGGCCAGCATCCCCATCTTCACCGCCGCGCCCTTGCCCTTCTCGCTGTGGAGCAGCCGCACCCGGAAGGGATCCTCCGGGCGGACCGTGGCCGCGTACCGCTCCACCACCCCGCAGGTGTCGTCCACAGAGCCGTTCTCCACCACGATGATCTCGGAACGATAGGGCTGGGCGCGCAGGAAGTCGCCGATCTGCTCCAGGGAATGGGGCAGCCGGCGCTCCTCGTTGTAGGCCGGTATGACGATGCTCAGGAAGACTCTGTCCACAGCGTCTCACATCCCCCGATGGGGCAGCCCCGTCTCAGGTCACGAAGCGCAGCAGCGCGATCAGGCTCATCCCCTGGACGATCAGGGTGCCGGTCCACAGCAGATAGGCGCCCACCCACTGGCGGCGCAGGGCCATCCACAGGCCAAAGGCTCCGTTGAGCAGGTAGGCCACCCAGCCGATGGCGGGCAACATGAACAGGGCCTCCTTGGGCCGGATCCGTCGGAGGCTGTCCACGGCCCTCAGGTCCTCCCCCACCGGGGGAAAGCTCATCCGCTCGGGCAGGGATGGATAGCTTACCATGAGGACGCCCAGGAGGGCCAGCCCGCCCACCAGGCCGGCCCCCAGAAGCCAACGGGCCAGGGGCCGTCGCAGTTCCGTGAAGGCGGGCCAGAGCCGCTCCCGTCCGGCGGCCAGCCGATGGGCTGGGCCCAGCCGTCGGTGTGCCTCCAGGGCCTTCAGGAAGCGCTGGGGATGTCGGGGAGAGAGCGCGAAGACCGCCTCTGGGGTCTCGATGAGCAGACACTCCTCCAGGGGCCGCGTCGCGTACCGCTCCAGGCGGAGGATGCCCAGGGCAGTGCCGCTGCGCACCTGGGGGCTGGGCCAGGCCAACCCGCTCCGAGGATGCAGCTCCTGGCCCCCCTCCCGGATCTCCTGGATACTCTCCAGGGGAATGACCTCCAGGGTGTCTGCCCAGCGGACGCGCAGGGCGTCCCGGTCGATCCAGTACTCCAGGTTGAACGCGCCCCAGGTCCGATAGGCCAGGTGCCCCAGCAGGGGCAGGCTGGCCGCCATCACCAGGACCAGCAGATAGCTGGCCCCGTCCACCGGACGGGTCAGGAGCAGGGTCAGGCTGACCAGGTCGATGGCCAGCAGCCAGGTCAGGGCCAGCAGACCCTCCCAACGGCTACGCTCGGGCGCGGGCTTGAACACCATGGCTCACAGCTCCCAGCTCCGCAACACGTCCAGGCAGGGATAGCAGGTCAGGTCCACGCCCACGGGCGTCACGCTGACCCGGCCCCGCTCCACCGCGCCCACGTCGCTGCCGTCCTCGGGGATCCCCGTGGGCACCTGGCCCCCGATCCAGTAGTAGGGGCGTCCCCAGGGATCCTCCCGGGCCACCACCACATCGCGGTAGATGCGCCTGCCCAGCCGCGTGACCTCGATGCCCTGGAAGTCGGTGGCCGACGAGGCCGGCACATTCACGTTGAGCAGGGCCTGCTGGGGCAGGCCGTCGTCCAACACTCGGCCGGCCAACCGGGCCCCGATCTGGGCCGCGTGGGCCAACAGCTCCTCGAAGACCTCGTCGTCATCGAGCCAGGCCACGCTGATCGCGATGGCCGCCACCCCGTTGATGATGGCCTCCATCGCGCCGGCCACCGTGCCGCTGTAGATCACGTCCGTGCCCAGGTTGTAGCCCTGGTTGATGCCGCTGACCACCAGCTCGAAGGGGCCGTGGTCCACCGCGCCCAGGAGCCCCAGGGCCACGCAGTCGGAGGGCGCGCCGCTGCACGCGTGGACCACCCGCCCGTCCGGCCAGGTGACCTCCTTGATGCGCAGGGGCTTGTGCATGGTCTTAGGGTGGCCGGCCGCGCTCCAGTTCCGCTCCGGGGCCAGGACGGTGACCGGGCCCACCGCGTCCAGGGCCCGGGCCAGGGCCTGGATGCCCCGGGAGAACACACCGTCGTCGTTGGTGACCAGGATCCGGGCCATCAGCGCTCGTCCGGCTTCCGGTGGCGCACGTAGATGCGCACCTCTTCGCTCTCGGTCTCGTTGCCCGCCCGATCGAAGGCCTTCACCCGGAAGACGTGGGTCTCCCAGTAGACGCCGTTGCGGGTCAGGATCGCGCCGAAGCCCCCGTCGAAGATGCGAATGCGGCCGGGCTGGATGTCCGGGTCGTCGCTCTCAAAGGCCAGCCAGTTCTCGGTGCGCTCCGCGATGTAGGTCTCCTGGCCGATGACCTGGCCGGTGGTCTCGTCGGTGATGGGACGGGTGGCCTCGATGGTGGGGCCCTCCACCGTGGGCAGATCCCGCATCTCGATCTGCCAGCGCTGGTTGAAGGGGGCCACGGTGCTGGTGGCAAAGAGCTCGCCGTCGATGTAGAACTCCACCCGGTCCATGGACCAGTTGTCCGTGGCGATGGCGTGGACGTTCACCTGCTCGTCCTCCTCCATGACGTAGGTCTGGTTGGGCTTGGGCTCGCCGATGACCACCGTGGGCGGCGTGTTGTCGATGGTCACCTGGGTGTCCCATCGTCGGACCCGCCCATCCTGGTAGAGGACGGTCAGGCGCAGGGTGTAGAGCCCCTCGGCCAGCGCGGTGGTGTCCAGGAACTCCAGGGGGCCGTTCTCGATGGGGTTGCCGTGCTCTGGGCCGATCTGGGTCCACTCGGTGGGCTCCAGGCCGGGGCCGATCTCCACCCGGTAGCTGCGGAAGTTCCCGCCCCGGGCATTGCCCCGGATCTCCACCTGGCCCCGGATGTAGGCCCCGGGGACCGGGGAGAGGATGGAGACCTCGGGATCGAAGGCCACGCTCTGGTCCACGGGCGCGGCCGGGGGCTGATCGATGCCGCTCTCCCGGACCCAGTCCTCGGCCTCTGGGGGCAGGATCAGGTAGACCCGGGTCTCCCGGAACTCCGGGGGCGTGTCCGCGGTGGCCAGCAGGCCGGTGCGGGTGTCGATCTCGAAGGGCTGCCACAGGTTGTCCTCCACCTTGGGCTCCGTGCCCGCGATGAAGAGCTCCTGGCGCTGACGCTGACACCATGCCGAGGGCAACAGCCCGCTGGGCACGCAGATCGTCTGGGTGACGATGTTGGGCGGCCGTTCGTACCACCGGGGCGGGCGGCCCTCGTGGTATTTGCGCATGATCGCGTTCCAGATGGGCGCCGCGCCGGTGGCCCCGGTGACGTTGTTCATGGAGCTGTTGTCCGTGTTGCCGATCCAGACACCCACGGCCAGGTCTGGGGTGTAGCCCACGGTCCAGGCATCCTTCCACCCGTTGGTAGTGCCCGTCTTGGCCGCGACCCGACGGTCGGGCAGGGTCAGGGCCGTGCCCGCGCCAAAGGCGGGGGCACGGGCCACGTCGTCGCTGAGGATGTCCGAGATCAGGTACTGGAGGTCCGTGCTGAGGACCCGCTCCACCGCGGGGCGCTCGTACTTCTTGAGGATGTTGCCCTCCGCGTCCCGCACCTGGAGGACGGCCACGGGATCCAGGTTGCGGAAGCCCGTCCGCCGCCGTTCCGGGGGCACGGGCTCCCCGGCCATGACCCCGCCATTGGCCAACACGCTGTAGGCGTAGGTGTGGTCCAGCAGGGTCACCTCGCCCCCGCCCAAGACCAGGCTCAGGCCGTAGTAGTTCACGCCCCGGTCCAGGCCGTTGATGCCCAGCCGATGGGCCGTGCGCAGGGCGTCCGCGACCCCCACCTGCTCCATGACCTTGATCGCGGGGATGTTGTAGGAACGGGCCAGGGCCTCCCGCAGGCTCACCGGGCCGTGGTAGCGACGGTCGTAGTTCTCGGGCACGTAGACGCTGCCGTCGGGCTGGACGAACGCGGTGCGCACGTCCAGGATCATGGTGGCCGCGGTCATGCCCTCCATGAGCCCGGTGAGGTAGACGTAGGGCTTGAAGCTGGAGCCGGGCTGGCGCTCGGCCAGGGCCACGTTGACCTGGCCGTCGATCTCCTCGTTGTTGTAGTCCAGGGAGCCCACCATGGCCAGGATCTCCCCGGTCTCCGGGCGGATGACCACCACCGCGGCGTTGTTCACGTTCTTGCCCGCGGCCTGGAGCCGGGCGATCTGTTCCCGGGCTGCCTGCTCCGCGAACCGCTGCAGCTCCACGTCCAGGGTGGTGTAGATGGTCACCCCCCGACGCCAGATGAAGTAGGGATCATCCGGGGTGTTGAACTCCTCCTTCACCCGCTCCAGGGCGTAGAGGGCAAAGTGGGGCGCGGTCAGGATGTCGAAACGTTCGGCCGCGGAACGGCGGATCTCCAGCTCTCGGGCATAGGCCTCCTGGGCCTCTTGGGGGGTCAGATAGCCGGCCTCCACCATGGCCCGCAGCGCGATGCCCTGGCGGCGCTTGGCCTCCGCGGGGTTGTCGATGGGGTTCAGCGCGGGAAGGTTGGGGATCGCGGCCAGCATCGCGGCCTCGGCCACGTCCAGATCCTTGGCCGACTTGCCGAAGTAGACCTGGCTGGCCGCCTCGATGCCGTAGGCCAGGTTGCCGTAGAAGTTGTTGTTCAGGTACCACTCCAGGATCTTCTCCTTGGGGTACCGACGGGTCACCTCCAGGGCCAGGATCACCTCCTTGACCTTGCGGGCATAGGACTGCTGGGCCCGCTCCTCCGGCGGGATGACCACGTTCTTGATGAGCTGCTGGGTGATGGAGGACCCGCCCTGGACACTGCCCCCCCGGAGGTTGGAGACGAAGGCCCGGATCAGGCCCCGGACATTGATGCCCGGATTCTCCCAGAAACTCCGGTCCTCCAGGGCGATGGCGGCCTTGATGGCCCAGGGAGAGATCTCCTCCAGGGGCACGTAGGCCCGATCGCCCCGGAAGGGGCGCGGGTCGACGCTCTCGTAGAGGAGGTGCTTCCCCGTGCGGTCGTAGATGCGCACGGTCTGAAACTGGTTCTGCTGCACCTCGATGACGCTGGCGTCGGGGAGCTGGCGGGCGTAGAAGGTGTAGATCCCCACGGCCGTGGCCACCCCGGCCGTGCCCAGGGCCAGGACCGCCGTGGCCAGCACCACCCCCAGGGCCAGGACGCCCTGACCCACCCACAGCCACGGCCGGGGACGGTGGACCCGGGCCCGTTTTCGCCGGCGACGCCAGATCAGCACCGCATCGTGTCGGTCCAGTCGTTGCATGGCTCCCCATCGGCTTTGGAGCCGGCCCGGGCACGGCGGCTGCCCTCTAGTGCACCCGGGACCGGAGATCGAGCGCCCCCCAGGCGCTCCTGGCCAGGGCCTTCCGAAGGCCCTGGGGCTATTGTAGCACCCTGCCAGGAGGGGAACCAAAAACCTCCCCGGTGACGCGGGGGATCCACGGCCGGCACCCTCTCGGGCGGAGGCCGGCCGAGAGCCCTCGAACCGGAGTGCACCGGGATCCGGGGACCGAGGACCTCCATCGCCCAGGGCCATGCCGGAACCGTCCGCTCGAAGTGGGCCCAACCCGACCGCATGAATCAAAAACGTCAACAGATAAATTGACAAACTGAAGCAGTCGTGTTAGGCTACCGGTGTAATTCACCTGGCGTTCGCGTTTCCTGCCCTGCCACCACACATCGAGGTGAACCATGGCCGAACTCCCGACTCGCTGCCCTTTCTGCCAGAGCGCTCTGGTGGCAACCGAGCTCCACTGCACCGGCTGTGAGACCGTGTTCCGCGGCGACTTCGACCTGGGCCCCTTTGCTCCCTTCCATCCAGAGCAGTTGCCCGTGCTGCAACGGCTGGCCCGGTTGACCCCGGAGCAGCTCCAGTTCGTGGAGACCTTCCTCCTCAGCGAAGGCAAACTGCGTCGGGTCGAGGAGAAGATGGGGCTCTCCTATCCCTCGGTCCGGGCCCGCCTGAACCAGGTGCTGGAGCGGTTGACCGGAGAGGAGCAGTAGCCTGTTCGGGCCGATAAGCCCCGCTGCCCAGGGACGTCGGACGGTGCGGTAGCATCCCGGCATCCCCTGTCATCTCCCATGGACCGCTCCCCTTCCCTGTTGTCCCGGCCCCCATCCGACCGGGAGACACCTCTGTGGCAGGAGCATCTGCCCCTCTTCAGCGGGCTGGCCGGGCTCTTCCTGGCCCTGGGCCACTACCTGCTCCTCCTCTGCACACCCGGCCAGGGGAGATGCTCCCTGGGCCTGGTTCCGCTCCTGGGGATCTGGAACGGTTGGGTGGGCACTCTGTGGGGGATCCTCCTCCTGCACCGACCGGGGCGCCGAGGCACCCTGGCCCTGACGAGCGGGCTGGTCTTCTGGCTGATCTGGATGGCCTGGGGCGCTCTGTGGTCGGTGGCCCAGGGTCTCCTCGGCGAAGCCGCGCCCCCGCTCCTGGAGCGGGGATGGCTTCTCTCTCGCCTGTGGTCTGGGGCCCTGGGGGGCTCGTTCCTAGGCCTGGCCGTCCTGGCCCAGGTGTGGACAGGGGCCCTGTTCGCCCTGGCCTACCACCGCCTGGTGGACCGGGAGCTGGGCCTGGGAGAGGGTCTGCTCCTGTGGGGCATCGGCCTGGTGGCCGTGGGGCTGGTGGACGGCGTGGCCGGGCTCCTCCAGTGGGAGGGGGTCGAGGCGTCCTGGTGGTGGATCGGCCTGGCCGTCCTCGGTGGGCTTCTGCTGACCCTGGTGGGAGCTGCGACCCTGGCCCAACACCGCTGGTGGCTACCGCCCCTGATCTATCTGGCCCACCTGACCCTGGTCTTCCTCGTCGGCCTGGGCGAGATGTGGACCATGTTGACGGCCTGGGCCCTGAGGGAGGCTCAGCAGACCAGCCTGCCGGAGGCCGGCGGTTTCGCCCTGCTGGGGCTGTTCGTCGTGGGCAGCCTGGCCCTGGTGGTGTGGCTGGTGACCATCCTGGTCGACCTGGTGCTCACCGCCGCGGCCATGGCGGTGGGCACGTTCATGGGGGCCATGTTGCGAGGGTAGGCCGATTCCCCGGCCTCACGAGGTCTCGCCACTGCCCGGATCCAACACGAACTCGCCCTCGTTCACCGGCAGGAGCGCGTACTGGCCGCCGCCGGTGGCCCCCCACGGGGGTGTGGGCTCGGCCGGCGATGGCAGGGCCGGCCCCGGGGGACCGTAGCCGGCCATGGATGCCGGCCCGCCCCCCACCACGTAGGGCGGATCGGCCTCCCGTCGCGGGCGGACCCCCGCGCTCAGGCGGATGTAGAGCCCCGCGCCCATCAGCGCGGCCACGATCACGATGCCCCCCCCGCAGATCGCGGTGAACGCGCCCAACACCTGTTCGGTGTAGCCGGCCTGCCAGGTGTCCGCGACCCGAACCGCCAGGATCCCGGCAGGCACCACGAACATCCCCAGCACCCCCAGGAAGATCCCCCACACAATACCCCGCTGCAGATCCCGCATCGCCATCGCCTCCTATCGGGCCTCGGCCAGGGCCTCCTCGAGCCAGGCCCAGACGTCGCCGTTCTTGTATCCCCAAACGATCATGCAGGTCTCGGTCTTGTTGCCACCGGTGCGCTCGTAGACGGCCCGGATGTAGGCCCGCTCCTCCGGGGTCAGGGCCCGTCGCCCCCCCTGGGGGACGAGGGCTCCGAGGCCGGAGCCATGGCCGTCGTGGCCGTTGCGGTGGGGCACCGCGCCCCCCGCCAACTGGGCCAGGTCCCGGTCGCTCACCGGCGAGATGGCCAGGCGCTGCACGCTGCCGTGGGCCACCAACAGCGCGTCGCCGGGGTAGCGGCCCAGCCCCTCCGCGCCGCTGCCTCCCCGGCCGGTGAAGGCCGCTGCATCCCGGGAGTCCGCGGTGCCAAAGACCAGGCGCACGGGCATGTTCCCGGTGACCGCGGCATCCCCCGCGCCCCGCTTGCCCAGGCGCTGGGTGCCCACCACCAGGTGGAGCCCGGCCCCCCGCCCCAGGCTGGCGATCTCCGCCAGCGCGTCCGCGGCCTTCACCAGGGCCAGGAGGTTGAGCAGATCGTCCAGCACGAGGAAGAGATGGGGCTCCTGCACCCCCTGGGCGGCCCGGCGTTGCATCTCCTGGCGGGCCCAGTCCAGCATCTTCCGGGCCTCCTGGGGCTCCCGCACCAGCCCCAGGGTGTGGCCCAACCGGCCCGCAGCCTGCCAGTCCCCGGGCTTGAAGGTGACCAGGACGAACTGGACCCGCTCCCGCGGGTTCTGCCGGGCCAGATGGTAGACGATGGACCGGGCTGCAGTGGTCTTGCCCCGGCCCGTGGGCCCCACGATGAGCAGGTGCGGATCCCGCGCGAAGTCCACGCCAGCCACGGCCTGCCGAGCGGTGAGGCCCAGGGGCACGGCCAGCCCCTTGCCCCGGAGCTTGGATCCGGGCACGTTCACCGGCCAGGGCGAAGGCACTTCCACCCAGACCACGCCCCGCTCCGTGTAGATCCGCACCGGGCCGTCGCCGATGGCCGCCTCGATGGCCGGGGCCAGACGGCTGGCCTTGGACAGGTTGCGGGCGGTGGGTCGGTACAGGCGCAGCCCAAAGCTCAGGGTGTGGGGACCCTGGACGCCGCCCAACAGGTGGACGGGCAGGCTGTGGTCCACGAAGGTACCGGCGATGGCCTGCTCCATCATGGCCATGTGCTGGCGCAAGGCCTGGGAATCGGGGATGGACTCGCGGATGCCAACCATCATGCGCCTCGCTCGTGGTACAATGGGCTGGGATAGGACCGAGAATGGCGGCCATGGGTTCGGATCCCCGGCTCGGAGGAGGGCCGAAGATCCGGTCCGACGATCCAATATTAGAACACATGTTCTGCATTGTCAAGGGGTGGACAATCGGCCATGCGGGTGATGCGCCTGCCGTTGGAGGAGGCCCAGGGCCATCTCCTGTTGCATAACGTGGTGGACGCGGACGGACGCCACCTGTTGCGCAAGGGGATCCGCCTGGGACCGGATACCCTGGAACGGCTCCGGGAGCTGGGCCACACCCACGTGGAGGTGGCCATCCTGGAGCCCCAGGACATCTGGGAGGACGAAGCGGCCCGGGAGCTGGCCCAGGCCCTGGAGAGGCCGGAGCTGGCCCTCTCCAGGGGTGTGGGCGGCCGGGTCAACCTGTACACCGTGGTCCACGGCGTCCTCTACGTGGACGCCGAGCGGCTGGAGGCCCTGAACCGGCTGCCGGGGATCACCCTGGCCACCGCGCCCCAGCACGCCATCGTCCACCCCGAGCGGGGGGAGAACCGGATCGCCACCCTGAAGATCATCCCCTACGCCATCCCCCGGCCCCGGCTGCAGCAGGCCCTGGCCCTGGTCCAGGAGCCGCGCCCCCTCCTGGAGGTGCGCCCCCTGACCCCCCAGCGCTGGGCCCTGCTGGTGACCGGCGATCCCGCCGCGCACGTGCGGCTGCGGCGCCAGTTCGAGCCCCCCACCCGGGAACGGCTCCTGCGGCTGAACAGCGAGCTGAGCACGGTGGTCGCCGTCCCCCTGGACGAGGGCAGCGTGGCCCAGGCCGCGGCAGAGCTCCTGCGGGCCCACCACGGCCTGATCCTGGTGGGCCAGACCTCCATCATGGATCCCGCGGACCTGCCCCTACGAGGGCTGCAGGCCATCGGTGCCCAGGTAGCCGTCTACGGCGCGCCCGTGGACCCGGGCAACCTCCTCGCGGTGGCCTACCTGGGCGATACCCCCATCCTGTGCGCTCCGGGCTGTGCCCGCAGCCCTGGCCACAACGTGGTGGACCTGGTGCTGCCCCGGCTGCTCACCGGCGACCGGCTGGACCAGGCCCAGATCGCAGCCCTGGGGTTGGGCGGCCTCCTGCGGCGATGAGGAGCCTCCACCTCCTCCGGACCCCATCCCGGAGGGCATGCCTCCCCCTCAGCGCTCCAGCCGTGGTGCCCGGCCTCCACCGGCTCTGGCTCCGATGGCTCCTCCCGGCCCCTGGCGAGGAGCGGGGGGAATCCGGGCTCGCTTTGACCGGAACCCGCCACGGCTGCTATAATCGACCTGCACGCCATCGGGAAACTTGAGAGTGGCGCCTGCAACGGCAGCACGCCTTCGGACCTCGGTGAGGCGGACCGGCGCTGCTGCCGTTCTGCATATCTACGAGGAGGTTGCCTTCCATGCCCCTGGTCGCCCACTCGGCTCTGCCCACCTTCGAGCGTCTGAGACAGCGCGGGCAGGATGTGCTCCCCCTGGAACACGCCCTGCAGCAGGACATCCGCGAGCTCCACATCGGCCTCCTCAACATGATGCCCGACGCGGCCCTCCAGGTCACCGAGCAGCAGTTCATGCGGCTGGTGGGCAGCTCCAACAAGATCGTCCAGATCTTCGTCCACCCCTTCACCGTGCCCGGCCTCTCCCGGAGCCCCGAGACCCAGGAGTACATCCACCGCTACTACGAGCGCTTCGAGGCACTCCAGGAGGAGGGGCTGGACGCGCTGATCATCACCGGTGCCAACGTGGCCAATCCCTCCCTGGAGCAGGAGCCCTTCTGGGATCCCCTGAGCGAGATCATCTCCTGGGCCATCGAGAACGTGACCTCCATCCTCTGCTCCTGCCTGGCCACCCATGCCCTGGTCAAGTACTTCTACGGCCTGGAGCGGCGTCGGCTGCCCCGGAAGCGCTGGGGCGTCTACACCCACCGGATCACCCAGGACCACCCCCTCCTGGCCGACATCAACACCCGCTTCGACGTGCCCCATTCCCGCTGGAACGAGATCGCCCGAGACCAGTTCGAGTCTGCCGGCCTGGCCATCCTGGTGGAGAGCCCCACGGCCGGGGTCCACATGGCCGTCAGCCCCGACCAGCTCCGTTTCATCTACTTCCAGGGCCATCCGGAGTACAGCATCCACAGCCTGCTCAAGGAGTACAAGCGGGAGGTGCGGCGCTACATCCGGGGAGAGCGGGAGGACTATCCGCCCCATCCCGAGAACTACTTCAGCCCCGAGGCCACGGCCATCGCCGACAGCTACCGGGAGGCCGTCCTCATTGCCCAACGGCGGGGCACCATGCCGCCCCCTTTCCCCGAGACCGCCATCCTGCCCTACCTGGACAACACCTGGGGCGATACGGCCAAGGCCATCTTCAACAACTGGCTGGGCCTGGTCTACCGGGTCACCGACATCGACCGTCGTCGCCCCTTCAAGCCCGACATCGACCCCGAGGACCCTCTGGGCATCCGCCACGAGCGGTCGGCCGTGCTGGTCTGAGGGCGGGCCCTTGGCAGGGGCCGAAGAGGCTCTCAGTGCCCCCCCGATCATCCATCCACACCATCCATCCGAGGAGTCCACGCCATGCGCGACGAGACCCTGTCCATCCACGCCGGCTGGAGCCACGATCCCACCACCAAGTCCATCGCGGTGCCCATCTACCAGACCGTGGCCTACGAGTTCGAGAATGCCCAACACGGCGCGGACCTGTTCAACCTGGCCGTGCCCGGCAACATCTACACCCGGATCATGAACCCCACCAACGCCGTGCTGGAGGAACGGGTGGCCGCGCTGGAGCGCGGGGTGGCCGGCCTGGCCCTCAGCGCGGGCAGCGCGGCCATCCACTACGCCCTCCTCACCCTGGCGGAGGAGGGCAGCAACGTGGTCTCCGTGCCCCTGCTCTACGGCGGCACCTACACCCTCTTTGCCCACATGCTGCCCAAACAGGGGATCCAGGTACGCTTCGCGGAGGACGACCGGCCCGAGAGCCTGGAGCGCCTCATGGACGACAGGACCGTGGCCGTCTTCTGCGAGAGCATCGGCAACCCGGCCGGCAACATCGCGGACATCCAGGCCATCGCGGAGATGGCCCACAGCCACGGTGTGCCGGTGGTGGTGGACAACACCGTGGCCACCCCGGTGCTCATCAAGCCCATCGAGTACGGCGTGGACATCGTGGTCCACTCCCTGACCAAGTACATGGGAGGCCACGGCAACTCCCTGGGCGGCATCATCGTGGACTCCGGCCAGTTCCCCTGGAGCGACTATCCGGAGAAGTTTCCCATGCTGGTGAACCCCGAGCCGGCCTACCATGGGGTGGTCTACACCGAGGCCTTCGGCCCCGCAGCCTACATCGCCCGGGTCCGCACCGTGCCCCTGCGCAACACCGGCTCGGCCATGAGCCCCTTCAACGCCTTTCTCATCCTCCAGGGCATCGAGACCCTGCCCCTGCGCATGGAGCGCCACTGCGCGAACGCCCTGGCCGTGGCCCGCTACCTCCAGGACGACCCCCGGGTCTCCTGGGTCCACTACGCGGGGCTCCCAGACTCGCCCTACTACGAACTGGCCCAGAAGTACACGGGCGGCCGTCCCTCGGCTCTCCTCAGCTTCGGGGTGCAGGGCGGGTACGAGGCCGGGGTCAAGTTCTACGACGCCCTGAAGCTCTTCAAGCGCCTGGTGAACATCGGCGACGTCCGCAGCCTGGCCGCGCATCCCGCCTCCACCACCCATCGCCAGCTCACCGAGGAGGAGCAGCGCAGCGCCGGCGTCACCCCGGACATGATCCGGCTCTGTGTGGGCATCGAGCACATCGACGACCTCCTGGAGGACCTGGACCAGGCCCTGACCGCGTCCCAACGGTGAGCCCCAAGCCCGGACAGGAGGACGAAGCGGCCAACCGGCCACCACAGAGGAGGGCTGCCATGGACCGAAGAGCCTACTGGCGACAGAAGCTGGCCGAATCCCGGGCCACCCTGCTGGCTGCCCTGGAGGGCCTCCGGCCCGAGGACTGGGACACCCCGGTCTACGACCAGGGCGACCTGTGGACCGTCCGCACGGTGGTGGGCCATCTGGCGGACAGCGAACGGGGCATGAGCATCCACGTGCACAAGATCCGCAAGGGGCAGCCCACCCTGCCGGAGCACTTCGACCTGGAACACTGGAATGCCGGGGTCCAGGAACGGATCGGCCACCGCTCCCCCGAGGAGCTCCTGGAGATGCTGGAGAGCGTTCGGGCCCGGACCCTCCAGGTGATGGACTCCCTCCAGGAAGAGGAGTGGACCCTCACCGGACGACATCCCTCCCGGGGTCTCATCACCGTGGAACAGTACTACGAAACCATCCACGGCCATGAGATGGCCCACGCAGAGGACATCCGCCGGGCCCTGGAAGCGGCCGGAAAGAGGGCCGCGGAGGAGAAGAACCCCATGCAGCTCTCCCACTGCATCCTGTTCGTCCCCGACATGGAGGCCGCCCTGGCCTTCTACCGGGATCGCCTGGGCCTGCCGGTCCGCTTCCAGTCGGAGGCCTGGGTGGAGTTCGACCTCCGGCCCACCGCCCTGGCCCTGCACCGGGCCGAGACCGCGGCAGAGGCCACCCGGGGCGCGGGCCTGTTCTTCACGGTGGAGGACGTGGACGCGATCCATCGGCAGCTCCAGGAACAAGGCCTGGAGCCGTCCACGCCTCCCACAGACCAGGACTTCGGCTTCCGCACCGTGGTCTACACCGACCCCTTCGGCAACCAGGTCGAACTGGGAAGCCCGATCGGTCCCCCTGGATAGCGGGTCTCCATCCCCTCCCGGCCGATCGACCACAGGGCCGCCCCAGAGGCGGGACCGGGCGTTCTGGGGCGGGGGAAAGCCCAGCGGATCGGGGATGGGCATGGACCGCGGTCTGGGGTATAATAGGGGCACGACCAAGGGCCGGGCGTCCAGAGCCGCCGCCACCGGCCCTTGAGCCCTGCGGTTTGAAACGGGACCCAGAACCGGCCATGCCCACATCGAAATCCGGTCAGGCGACGCGCTGGACCGAATCCATGGCACTGCTGGACCTGCTGCAGCAGGTCCCCTATTGGCAGGGCATCCCCGACGAGGCGCTGCTGGCTCTGGCCCAGGCGGCCCAGCCCATCCATGCACCGGCCGGGAAGACCCTCTTCGTGGAGGGGGAGCCCTGTGCCGGCTGGTACGTGGTGGAATCCGGGGTCGTCAAGATCTGCCGATACTCCCGGGAAGGTCGGGAACACATCCTGGCCCTGATGCACCCCGCGGACAGCTTCAACGAGGTCTCCGTGTTGGACGGTGGGGGCAACCCGGCCACCGCGGTGACCCACACGGATGCGGTGGTATGGCGGGTACCCCGGGAGGACTTTCGTGTCCTCTCCTGCCGATACCCCTGCCTGGTGTGGGGCCTGGCCCAGAGCATGGCCGAACGTACCCGCTACCTGGTCCGGCTGGTGGAGGACCTGGTGATGCGGAGCGTGAAGGGCCGGCTGGCCCGTCTGCTGTTGGACCAGGCCCGGATGAACCAGGAGACCCAGGTGCCCCGGCTGATGACCCAGGAGGAGATGGCCGCATACCTGGGCACCGTCCGGGAGATGGTGGGGCGGGCCCTGCGGAGCCTGGCCGCCGCAGGGCTCATCGAGTTCGACCGCCACCGCATCGTCATCCTGGACCCCGAGGGCCTGGAGCGGGAGGCCACCTCCTGAGCGTGACTTTTGTCGCAGCCTGCCCCCCGGCACCTCTCTATACTGAGGGCGTACCCGTCCTGGGTCGCGCCTGTCAGGAGAGAAGCCGCCATGGGGCAGTCCTCTTCCCTGCCTCTGCCCATCATCGATCCGGACCGCTGTACAGGCTGTCATGCCTGTGTGGACGCGTGTCCCACCCAGGCCCTCCTCCAGATCCGGGGAAAGGCCTTCCTGGCCTTTCCAGAACGGTGCACCTTCTGCACCGTGTGCGAGGACCTGTGCCCCGAGGACGCGATCGCGCTGCCCTTCCTGATCGTCTTCGACCGCTCGGCAGAGAGGGAGGACCCATGACCGGGTCGGGCCCGGTGTGGCCCCTGGAGGGAGATCCACGGTGATGGAGGCAACCGGCCGGGTGATCCCCGGGGCCTTGACCCTGGTGGACATCCACGGACAACGCCATACCCTGCAACGGATGGGCCAGGGACGGCACCGGCTTCTCCTGTGGCTGCCCCGACCGAGCCCCGCCACCCTCCCCCCTTGGCTGATGGCCCTGGAACAGAGCGCTCCCGAGCTGCTCCAACGGGAAGCCCAGGCCCTGGTCCTGGTGCCCCTGGAGGGCCTGGCCTCCGTGGCCGTGTCCATGGGGGGAATGCCCTGGCCCGTCTACGGGCTCCCACCCCAGGAGCGGGAGCGGCTCCAGGCCGCGCTGGGCCGCCCCCTTCCGGATGTGGAGCCCGTGCTCCTGGTGGTCGATCGGTACGGGGAGCTCTTCGCGGCGTTGGATGCCGACGCTGAGCCGGGTGCCCTGCTGGCCCAGGCCCTCTCCTGGCTGGACTTCATCGGCCTGCAGTGTCCCGAGTGAGGGGTGGCCGAGTGGCCCGGGTAGGCCACCGTGCCCTTTCGGGGGCCGGGCATCGCCCCCCGGAAGGCTCCCTGCCCCTCCATCCCGAAGCGGTTCGTGTATGCGTGTGCTCTACCTGCTCTCCGTGTGGCTGCACATCCTGGCCGCGGTCCTCTGGCTCGGTGGGATCCTCTTTCTGACCCTGGTGCTGGTGCCCGCGATCCGAGGCTCCGAGTACCGGCGTCACTCCAGTGGCCTGTTCCACCACATCGGGGTGCGCTTCCGTTGGATCGGGTGGCTCTGCTACGGGCTGCTGATGGCCAGCGGCACCCTCAACCTGGTCTACCGGGGGGTGACGTGGGAGACTGTGACCTCCTGGGCCTTCTGGACCGGCCCTTGGGGGAGACTGCTGGGCATCAAGCTCCTGCTGGTGGCCGTCATCCTGTTGGCCAGCGCGTACCACGACTTCGTCATTGGCCCCCGCTCCACCGCGGCCGCTCGGGCCCATCCCGGGTCTCCCCAGAGCCAACGTCTCCGACGGCAGGCCAGTTGGGTGGGGCGCTTCAACCTGGCCCTGGGCCTGGTGGTGGTCCTGTTGGCCGTCATGTTGGTCCGTGGAGGTGTGTGATCGTGTCCCTTCCGGTGGTCCATCCCGATCTGACTGTCCTGACAGGCCAGGTGGCCGCGGACAGCATCGTCAGCCGTACCCTGGTGAACGAGGGCGGTCTGCGCTGTGTGCTCTTCGACTTCGCGGCCGGCCAGGAGCTCACGGAACATACCAACCCCATGGCCGCCACCGTCCAGGTGTTGGCCGGCACGGGCACCATGACCTTGGGGGACCAGGAGCATGGGCTCCAGGCCGGGACCTGGGTCTACATCCCGCCCCACCTCCCCCACTCGGTCCGGGCCCAGGAACGGCTGGTCTTCCTCCTCACCCTGGCCCGGACGACCCCATAGCCATGCGGCCCGGCAGTGCTCCTCCCGTCCGCTGGCGCTTCCTGCTCCTGGCCCTGGGAGGCATGGCCATGGTGGCGGCCCTGTGGGGCGGCCTGGCGCGGATGGGAGTGCTGGGGTCGGTTCCCCGGCCCACCTGGGGCGCGGACCACGGCCCTCTGATGGTGGGCGCCTTCCTGGGCACGGTCATCGGCCTGGAACGGGCAGTGGCCCTGGGCCGGCCCTGGACCTACCTGGGGCCGGCCAGCACGGGCCTGGCCGGGGTGCTGGTCCTGGCCGGTGGGCCTCCCCTGCTGGCCCAAGCCCTGCTCCTCCTGGGCAGCCTGGTGCTGCTGGCGGTCTTCCGACAGATCCTGGCCCTCCATTCAGCCCTTCACACCTGGACCATGGCCGGCGGTGCCCTGTTCTGGGCCGTGGGCAACGGCCTGTGGCTGGGCGGCCTCCCCACGGCCCGGGTGGTGTGGTGGTGGGTCGGCTTCCTGGTCCTCACCATCGCGGGGGAACGGCTGGAGCTCAGCCGGCTGTTGCGGCTGCCCCCCTGGGCCCGCTGGACCTTTGCCGCGGCCATGGGCTGGATGGCCCTGGGCACCTTCGCGGTGACCCTGGAACCAACCGGAGGGGGCCGGGCCGTGGGCCTGGGCCTGGTGGCCGTGGCCCTGTGGCTCCTGCGCTACGACATCGCCTGGCGTCGGCTGGGCGCAGGGGAACCGGCCCGCTTCGCGGCCCTCTGTCTGCTGGGGGGTTACATCTGGTTGCTGGTGGGGGGTCTGTTGGCCCTGGGGTACGGCAGCCCGGCCGGCGGCCCGCGGTACGATGCCATGCTCCACGCGGTCTTCGTGGGCTTCGTGTTCGCCATGATCCTCGCCCACGCGCCCATCATCCTGCCCGGGGTGGTGGGGATCGCCGTGCCTTTCCGGTCGACCGCCTATCTTCCCCTGGCCCTGCTCCACCTCTCCCTGGCCCTGCGGGTGGTCGGGGACCTGGGTGGGGGCCCCAGGCTCCGGGCATGGGGCGGGATTCTCAACACGCTGGCCCTCCTGCTCTTCGTGCTCCACACGGCCTGGGCCGCCCAGGGGCACCGCGACGCTGTGTTCCGGTGAGGGGATCCCATGCCTCCCATTACCCGTCGCTTCATCAAGACCGGCCTGGTCTACTTCGTGCTGGCCATGATCGCGGGGATCCTGGTCGCGGCCAGGCCCGTCTTCCACCTGCCGACCCCGGCGGGCGCGCTCACGCCCATCTACTTCCACCTGTTCATGGTGGGGTGGGTGCTCCAGCTCATCATGGGCATCGCCTACTGGATGTTCCCCAAGTACAGCCGCGAGCGCCCCAGGGGCTACAACGGGCTCATGTGGACCGCGTACGGGCTGTTGAACCTAGGGCTGGTGCTGCGGGTGATCGCGGAGCCCATGGCTACCCTCCAGGAACGGCCGCTGTGGGGGTGGCTCCTGGTCGTCTCCGCGGTGAGCCAGTGGCTGGCGGCCCTGGCCTTCACCGCGAACATGTGGCCCCGGGTGAAGGAGAAGTGAGATGCCCCGCCTGAGCGTCTGGTTCATCCGCGCGTCCTTCGTCTACCTGCTCATCGGGGTGACCCTGGGCATGCTCATGCTGTGGAACAAGGGCGTTCCCCTACACCCCGCGGTCTGGCGGCTGTTACCGGCCCACATGGACTTCCTCCTCCTGGGGTGGACCCTGCAGTTGGCCCTAGGCGTGGCCTTCTGGATCCTGCCCCGGTTCATGACCTCTCGGGGGAACGTGAAGCCGGCCTGGGCCGCCTTCTTCCTGCTCAACGTGGGGGTATGGCTGGTGGGGGTAGGGGGCGCGCTGGGCCGGCCGGGCTATGTCCTGGCCGGCCGGGTGGCCGAGGCGATGGCCGCGGCCGCCTTCGCGCTCCATGCCTGGCCCCGGGTCAAGCCTCCCCTGGGGATGGAGTAGCCGGGGAGGAGGCCCCGAAAAAACGGTGCCGCCTCCCCTGCGAGGGGAGGCGGCCATCCACGCCGGGGAGGCGGGGGCTATTCCAGTGTGCGGATGAAGGCCACCACGTCGTAGAGGTCCTGGTCGGTCAGGGCCGGGTTGCCGCCCTTGGGCGGCATGGCCACCCCGGTGGTGTTGAGCGGATCGTCGGTGCTGCGCCCCTGCTTGATGAACTCCACCAGCTCGTCGTCCGTCTTGCCCCGGATGAACTCGCTGTCCGCGGGATACAGGCTCTTGCCCAGGCCCTGGATGCCCTTGGCGTCCGGGCCGTGGCAGGCCGCGCAGCTCTGCCGGTAGATCTGCTTGCCCCGTTCCGGGTCTCCCACCATCTGGGGAGCCGCAGCAGCCTGTTCCTGGGCGGCCGGAGCTTCGGCGGCCGGTTCCTCCTCGCCGCCGCCACCGCATCCGGCCAGGCCGAAGGCCAGCAACGCAACCAACATCAGTACGAGAGAATGCCGCCATACGCGGTCCATGGAACGGTACCTCCTTTGGGTAGACAGGAGCACACGAAGCGATGTCGCCAACATCCAGAGGACACGGCCGCCGCTCCCCAGGGAAGCCCCGGGGCAGGGCGAGGCCGTGCCCTCTGGTGTATGGTGGCCGATTCGGTACGGTGGCCGATCTATCGGTAGCGATCCACGAAGTACTGCTGCAGCTCCTCCCAGGTGAGCACCTGGCCGTCTGGAAACCTCTGGGCAAAGGCGACAGCCGCCTCCGGGGTGGCAAAGGCGGCGAAGCCGTAGGCCATGGGGCTGCGGATCTCCACGGCCACCACGTAGGCGGCGGTGGCCGCGTCCAGCCACTCCCGGGTATTGTAGTCGTGGACCCACAGAGTCACAAAGTCCAGATCCGGGTGCTCCTCCCGGTAGGCCAACATGTCGCCGATGTCGTCGAAGAGACGGTACGCGTAGTCCCCAGGGGCCTCCTCCACCACCGCCGCGGCCGCGAAGCGGTCGTCGCTGATGATCATGTTGCACTGGTCGCAGACGTCCTCGCCGTAGACGATCTCCGGCGGCTCGTTGGGGGCCACCCGGGAGCCGCATCCGGCCGCCAGAAGCCCCAGAAGCGGGAGCACCAGCCACAGCCATCGGCGGCCGGCCATCTGGATGGTCTTGCGCCTCACACGTCTCCCTCCCGAACGAAGATCAGGTGTGCCACCCCCAGGGGCACCCACACCCACAGGAGCAGCACCCCCAACAACAGGGGCATGAGCCCCTCACCGAAGGTGCGGGTGGCGTAGAGCCCGGCCGGGCCCAACACCTCCAGGCTGGCCTGCAGGGCCTGGACCGCGGCGATCTTGAAGACCTGGAGCGGGTTGAGCAGAGCCAGGGTCAACAGCGCACCCACGTCCAGCCTCATGGCCACCGCGGTGCCCATGAGGCCCAGATCCGCCAGGAAGACCAGCAGAAGCCAGACAAAGAGCCCCACCCCCACGGCCAGGGAGCCCCGCCGGCTGGCCACGGAGATCACCAGCCCCAGGCTCAGGCTGGCCAGGGCCAGGAGCAGGGAGATGCCCGCCAGGGCCAGGTAGCGATCGGCCTCCACGGTGCTGCTCTGCCGGGCGATGAGGATCCCGGCCAGCCCGAACCCCAACAGGAGGGTGGTGGCCAGGGCCAGCCCCAGCCCCAGGAACTTGCCCAGCAACACCTCGCCCCGGCCGATGGGCTGCGCCAGGAGGTAGGACAGGGTGCTCTGCTCCCGCTCGCCAGCCACACTCATAGCCCCCACGGTGAGCCCCATCAGGGGCACGATGAGCAACACCAGGTTGATCAGGCTGGCCGCGGTGCGCCCGAAGCCCGCGAACCCGAAGAGACCGGCCCCGCTCAGGGAGAGATAGCTCAGCCCGGAGGCCAGAAGGGTGAAGGTGAGGGTGTAGAGCACGAACCAGCGGTTGCGTACCGACGCCCGGAGCTCGTAGATGGCCAGCGTCGCGATCTTGTCCATGGCTGCGACCTCGGATGAACTCGGACACACTCATGGCCGTGGCCCGGCGGTGGGCCAGGGCAAGGACGAAACCCGGATGGGCCCCCGACCCCTGTCCGGAGCTCCCCGGGAGAACGGCCTCGAGGGGGCCGGAGCCCTCCATCAACCGGCCTGGAACACCTCCTGGGGCCGCGGCCCGGTGCCGTCCGGCTGTTCGGGCTCGCCCGGCCCTGGGGCTCCCCCTGAAGCTCCTTGGAGGGAGGCCATCACCGTTCGGGGCGGCCCCTCGGCCACGATCCGCCCCTCGGCCATCACCAACACCCGATCGGCCAGATCGGTGACCTCGGCCAGGTGGTGGCTGCTGTAGAGCAGGCTCTTGCCCCGATCCCGGAGACGCTTCAACAGGTCGATGAACTCCTGGCGGGCGTTCACGTCCAGGTTGCTGGTGGGCTCGTCCAACAGGAGCACCGGCGGATCCGAGAGCAAGGCCAGGGCCAGGGCCAGGCGCTGCTTCATGCCGCCGGAGAGCGCGCCCACCTCCTTCCGCTCCTGGCCAGCGAGCCCCACCAGGGCCAACACCTGGGGAATACGGGCCGGGGAAACCTCCTTCAGTCGGGCGTAGAGGCGGCAGGTGTCCGCCACGGTCAGCTCGTTGTGGAAAGCCAGCTCCTGGGGCACATAGCCCAGGAAACGGCGGGCCTGTTTGCCCTGGCGTCGCAGGTCCAGGCCGTTCAGCCGCAGCTCTCCCTCGTAGTGGAGCAGCCCCAGGATGCACTTGAGCACCGTGGTCTTGCCCGCGCCGTTGGCCCCCCACAGGGCCAGGGATTCCCCGGGGAAGAGCTGAAAGCTCACATCCTCCACCGCGGTGATGGTGGCATCGCTCCACCAGGGGCGTCCAGGCTGGGGGTAGCGTTTGACCAGACGGCGGGCGACCAATACGGGTTCATCAGGGGACAGGGTCGGCGCAGGGGGCGGGGTCGGGTGCATGGGTTCCTCCGTTGCATCGGCCGCGGATCGCGGACGCCCGCCCACATCGGCAGGCCGGGCCGGGTGCCCGGCTCGAAGGGCCACGGCAGGGAGCACCGCCAGGGCCAGAAGCGCGGCCGTGGCCCATCCCATGGCGCTCTCCATCGGGGCGCCCAGAGGGGCCGTGGGCGGAAGCAGGGGGTCCATCCGCGGGCTGGGGTCTGTCAGCTTGGGCTGGGGCTTGAACACCGGAAACGCCCGAGCCGCCATCTCGATGGTCTGCTGGACAGGGCTGAAGCGGAAGAGGCGGAGCTCCGGATATCGGTCGATCAGGTTCTCGAAAAGGCTCTCGGACCGGTAGGGCAGATCGCCCACCCCATCGCCGTCCGCGTCGTAGCCCACGTAGTCGCTCCAGTAGTTGCCCTCCCAGGTGTTGGCGCCCAGGATATCCCCCTGGCGGCTGCCGCCCCCCTTCGCGGCCACCTGTTCCAGGTTGTCCAGGAAGGTGTTCTCCGCGAAGCGGTTGCGGGCCACCGCGGGCATGAGGAGCACGCCCATGTCGTTGTAGGCCAGGACGTTGCGCCGGATCTCCTGGTAGATGTTCACACTGGCCGGGGAGTTGTCGAAGAAGAGCCCCACCCGGTTCTCGAAGAAGTAGTTGTCCCGGACGGTGACCGCATCCATGTCCTTGAGACCCAGGCCGTAGCCGCTGGGCCCCCGGTTCTGGCGGAAGGTGTTGCCCTCGATGAGGACGTTGACGCTGTACATCAGGTAGATCCCCACCGAGTTGCCCTCGGTGAGGTTCTCCCGGACGACCATGCCGTCGGTGTACATCATGTGGACGCCGTAGCGGTTGCCCCGGAAGACGTTGCGGCGCACGGTGGTGTCGTCGCTGAACCAGAAGATCGCGTCCCGCACGCCCTCCACCACGTTGTCCTCCACCAGGCAGTTCTCGCTCTGCCAGAGGCGGATGCCATCGCCCCGACGGGCCACGGGCAGCGCCTTGCCCCGGATGACGTTGCCCCGGAGCACCAATCGGTGGGCCTCAATGCCCCGGATCCCGTACAGGGTGTCCTCGATCCGGTTGTCGGCCAGGACCACGTCCACGGCCTTGTCCACGGTGATGCCGCCGTCCTCGTTGTCCACGTCGATGCCGCTGTTGCGGACCAGGAAGCCCTGGAACACGGTGCCGTCCGCGGCGATGGTCACCACGGTACCCTGACCGCCCCCGTCGATGATGGGCCGCTCCCCATTGGGCCCCTGACGGCCCACGATGCGGAGGGGGCGGTCCACCACGATAGGCCCCCGGTAGAGCCCCGGGGGCACCTCCACCGTGCTGCCCGGCGGGGCCTGGGCGATCGCGGCCTGCAGGTCGAAGGGCGGCTCTGGCTGCGCGGCCGCGTCCCCGGCCAGGAAGGCCCCCAACAGGCCGGCCAGGGCAAGGCAGCCCACCAGGAGATGGCGGATCCCCAGTCCACGACGTTCCGCGTTCATGGCGCTCCGTCCCCCTTCCTGGACCATCCGGTCATCCGTTGTCGGTCCCCTGGGCCTGCCGCTCCGCGGCCAGGCGGGCCGCTCGGCGGTAGTGGAGGCCGATGGCCGTCAGGATGGCCGCGGCCAGGGCCATGTACCAGCCCACCTGGAGGGTGGCTGTGGTGCTGAACTGGCCCACGGTGCCGGTACCCAAGACCGGCGGGGTGAAGGGCTGGATGGACGAGGAGAGGGGGGCCCGAGGATCCAGGCTGTGGCCGTAGTAGTACAGCCACACGAACATGTCCAGCAGGAAGATGACGGGGAAGAGCATCACCGGAATGGCCAGGACCGCGAACCATTTGCTGTGGATGAAGGCCACGCCGACGATGAAGAGGGCCATCACCGCGATGGCGATGGGGGCCAGGGTCCGTTCGAGCTGGGCGGCCTCCTCCAGGGGTTTCATCCCGATGTAGTGGTTCAGCCCATCGATCTCCCGGATGTCCCCCTCCATCCGATCCACGTAGACGACGATGTAGAGCCCTTGGGGATATTGGGGGGCATTCAGCCGCATCTTCCAGTAGGGGAAGAAGGTCGAGGTGACCAGGAGCGCGGCGGCCAACACGAACAGAAGGGTGCTGACTCGAAAGCTCGGCTGCCGGGAGACCCGGGCGATGTGGCCCATCTCCGCCGCCTCCCGGTGGGCCACGGCCGTCTGCCCCTCCTGGCCCGGGGTTTTGGTCTGGACCTCCGTGGTCATGGTACACTCCTAGTCGATTGCCAGGGGCCAATCGTCGCTCTGCTACAGAAATTATATGGGCCTCTCGGGTTCCGGGCTGCGACTTTTGTCTCAGCCCGGCGATCTCGTCCCCCTCGCCGGGCGGTTGCCGGCCCAGGGATCGGACGGAGGCGCTATGTCCCCCATCCAGGGCCTCCTGCCCCCTTCTCCAGAACGAGAACACCCACGCCACCTGCTCCGTGCCATCCTGGTGGTCATGGGCTTCTTCGGCCTGGACAAGGTGACCGGGTTCGGGAAGCTGCTCCTGATGACCCGGGCCTTTGGCACGGGCCCGGAGGCGGATGCCTTCACCGCGGCCAACCAGCTTCCCGAGCTGATGTTGGCCATGATGGCCGGCGGCGCCATCACCATGGCCTTCATCCCCGTCTACTCCGCCTCTCGGCTGCGCCATCCAGGCCAGGCCACCTCCTTGGCCAACACCCTCTTCACCCTGACCCTGCTCGGGGTGGGGGTTGCCTGTGCCCTGTTGGCCTGGGGAGCGCCCTGGATCGCCCGGGTGTTCCTGGTCCCCGACTTCCCACCCGAGCAGCAGCGCCTCACCGGGGAGCTCATGCGGGTGGTGCTGTTCTCCGCCTTCCTGCTGGCCGTCGGGGGCGTCTTCACCGGCCTGCTCCACGCCCACCAGCACTTCTGGACGCCGGCCCTGGGGCGAGTCCTCATCGACCTGGGCCAGCTCGGGGGGCTGGCCTTCCTGGCCCCGGTCTGGGGCATCCACGGGGTGGCCTGGGGAAGCGTCCTGGGCGCGGCCTTGGTGGTCTTGGCCCAGCTCCTCGCGCTCTGGCACCATCGGCTCCGGCTGCGGCTCGAGCTGGCCCTCCGCCTCCGAGAGCTGCGGGAGATGTTCCGGCTCATTGGACCTCGGGTGGTGACCATGGGTGCGTTCCAGGCGGTGGACCTGGTGACCATTCGCCTGGGCTCCAGGCTGCCCGAGGGCGCGATCGCGGCCCTCTTCTACGCGCTCCTGGCCATGGTCTACATGCCCCGGTCCCTGTTCGCCACCGCGGTGATCCAGGTGCTCTTCCCCACCCTCGCGGAGCAGTACAACCGGGGCGACCTCCCGGGTCTACGCCGGACCACCACCTGGGGGCTCCGGACGGTGATGGTGCTGATCAGCGGGGCCGCGGTGGGGCTGGTGGCCCTGGGGCCGCCCGCGGTGGCCCTCTTCTTCCAACGGGGGGCCTTCGGGCCGGAGTCCACGGCCCTGGTCTACTCCCTGATGGTGATCCTGTCCATCCGTCTGGTCAGCGAAGCCCTGGCCGATGTGCTGTCCCTCCCCTTCTACGCCCGGCACGACACCGCCACGCCCATGTGGGTGACCTTGGGGTGGATGGGGGTGCAGGTGGGGCTGAGCTACCTGCTGGTGGATCGGTGGGGAGTCCAGGGGCTGGCCTGGGCCGCCTCCCTGTCCATGGCGACCATGGCCGGCGTCATGGCCTGGCTCTGCCAGAGCCGTCTGCGTGGGCTGGAGATGGGGACGTTGGTCCGCACCGGGGGCCGGCTGCTGGTGGCCTGTGGGGCCATGGGGATGACGGTCCAGGCGGTGCAGGGCCGGGGATGGCCCCCCCTCCTCGCGGTGCCCATGGCCGTGGCCCTGGGGGCTGGGGTCTTCTGGGGCGGATACACGCTGTTGGGGGGCGAGGAGCTGCGCGGGGTGTGGCTGCGGATGGTCCGCCGGCCGGCAACGCCCCCGGAGGACCGATAGCCTGCCCGGGGCCCACATCCGGGGTGGGGGGCTGGCAGCCCCCCACCCCTGGGGCCTGTGTCCCGGTGGCCGCGGCACAGGCCGCTACGGCTGGACCAGGAGGTATCCGGTCATCTCCAGGTGCAGCGCGGAGCAGAACTCCGTGCAGTAGTAGCTGAAGACACCGTCCTTCACGGCCTCGAACTCCACGGTGACCGTCTCGCCCGGCTCGATGCTCAGGTTGATGTTGTAGCCGGGCAGGGCAAAGCCGTGGGTGGCGTCCACCGCCTGCTCCACGTTGGTGATGTGCCAGATCACCCGGTCGCCCTTCTTGATCTCGATCCGCTCGGGCGTGAAGTGGCTGCGGACCGCGGTCATCCAGATCTCCACCGTGTTCCCCCGGCGCTCCACCCGCTCCTGGCCGATCTCGGTGGCGTTGGGGTCCTTGGACCAGGTGCGGGGGTTCCAGCCGATCTCGGGGTAGACCTGGATGGGGTTCAGCCGGTCCGCGCGGATGATCTGCGCGTAGTGGGGCTCGCCCCAGCCGATGGGCATGTCGTAGAGGAGCTGCATGCTCTCGCCCTGGCCGCTGATGTCGATGAGCTGGAAGTTCTGGGGCAGGAGCGGCCCCACGTTGGCGAAGCGGTCCACGGACCACTTGTTCAGGCTGACCAGGAACTGGCCGGCCGGCTCCGCGGTGTCGCCCTCCGCGGCCGCGATGTGGCCCACGTTGTAGTGGATGGACTCCTTCTCCACCAACTGCCAGCCCTCGTCCGCCCGGGGGTAGTCGCCGCCCAGGGTCCACCGGGCCACCGCGCTGTCCAGGAAGAGGCTGGTGTACGCGTAGCCCTGGTTGTCGAACTGGGTGTGCAGGGGCCCCAGACCCAGCTCCACCTGGGCCTCCACCACCGAGTCGAAGTTCAGCACCGGCACCCCGTAGGGATCCACCTCCCAGTCCTCGTTGGCGATGGCCTGCTGGATCTTCTCGAAGCTGTAGATGGTCACGTGGGGATCCAGCTTGCCACTGATCACGATGAAGTCGCCCTTGGGGGCGATGTCCACCCCGTGGGGGCTCTTGGGCTCGGGGATGAAGTAGAGCACCCGCTCGTCGATGAGCTTCTGGAGAGGCACGTAGTTGAAGCCGTTGAGCCGCAGCTCGTTCTCCTGGGCCACCTGGATGGCCTTGTTCAGGTCGATGACGTGCAGATAGTCCATGTCGGCCTGGCTGGCCCCGGACTCGAAGGGGACTGCGTCCTCCTCCACCCCGGCACCGCCCACGGCCATCTCGGTGTTGAAGCTGTTGCAGAAGACCCACCCCTCGCTGACCAGCTTGCCCGCGTCACACAGGTCCTGCCAGTAGGGGGGCAGCTCCAGGGCGAAGGACTCCTCCGGGATGATGCGGCCCTTCTCCCGGTCGAACTTCCAGAAGGTGACCATGCCCCGCCACTCCTCCTCGTAGGTATCGATGGGCGCGTACTCCGCGCCGGGCGGGGCCGCGTACTGGCCACCCTCGATGACCCACTCGGTGTTGGGGGTGACGAAGGTGCCGCCGTGGTCGTTCATCGCGGTGGGGTTCTTGACCAACTGCTTGGTCTCGAAGTCCCGGAGGTCGATGACCGCAACCCGGGCCTGGGCCTTGTCGTTGACGAAGAGCCACTGGCCGTCGTAGACCGCGTTGGTCTCACTCAGGGCCGGGTGGTGGGTATCTCCCCAGCGGACGTTCTCCCCGAAGGGGTCCGCTTCCTTGAACATGGCCTCCTGCTCCACGTCGCCGTAGCCGTAGCCCTGCCATGGCTCCGGCGTGAACACGCCGATGGTGCGCAGCAGCCGCATGGAGGGCACGCCGATCACGTGGACCTGGCCGCTGTGCCCACCGGACGAGAACATGATGAACGGGTCGTGCTGGCCGCTGGGCATGAAGGTCTTCAACGCGGCCACCACGTTCTCCGGAGTGAGCCCCCGCTCCGCGATGATCGCGGCCGCGTCCTGGCCCACCCCGGCCTCCTGGGGTACGGGGGTGGCTGCCTCGCCACCGCCGCCGCCACCCCGGCTGACCAGCATGGCCCCCAGGGCCACCACCAGGATGGCCAGGACGGCGATGACGCCGTAGAGCACGGATTTCTTCATAGGAAACCTCCCTGTGGAAAGACCAAGGCGAATGGGAAGACCCGATGGAGACACTCTGGTCAGGGGTCGTTCAGGCCCCATCGCTGGACCACCTCCAATGTAGAGGATGGGGGGTTTCCCGGCTGCGACTTTTGTCTCATCCAGCGGGAGGGGATGGAGCAGGCCTTGGTAAGGGGATGGCTGGAGACCGGGGAGGGGCTGTCGTGGTGGGGAACGCCCCCTGCAGGGGCCGATCCCGGTGGCCTGGGGTGCCCCCGGGCCCAACGGCTCAGACGGCCCGGGGATGTCGGCGTCGAATGGCCAGGAGCTCCGAGTAGAAGGCCCGGGTGCGCTCGGCCAGGGCGGCCTGGCTGTACTCCTGGGCCCTGGCCAACCCCCGACGACGCAGGTCGTTCCACAGCCGTCGATCCTGGAGCAGCAGGGCCAGGCTGTCGGCCAAGGCCTCGGCATCTCCCTCTGGGAAGAGCAGCCCCGCGTCGCCGATGACCTCGGGAATGGCCCCCGAATCCGAGCCGATGACCGGCACGCCACTGGCCATGGCCTCCAGGAGCACCCGGCCCAACTGCTCCTTCCAGACCGGGGTGGTGCGGCTGGGCAGGACCAGCACGTGGAGACCGCACAACACCTGGGCCACCCACTCCGGTGTCATCCCGCCCAGGAACTGGATCCGGGGCTGGAGATGGACCCGGGCCGCGCGCTCTCGGAGCGCGGGCTCGTAGGGGCCCGAGCCCACGATGGTGAGGGAGACCGGCGCGGAGGGCCTCTGGCGCAGCAACAGAGCCACCGCGTCCAGCAGGGTGTCCACCCCTTTCTCCGGGACCAACCGTCCCACGTAGCCGATGTGGAAGCCACTGGACGGCGGCGTGCAGGGGCGGAAGGTCTCGGTGTCCACCCCCATGGCGGGGATGAGGGGGGTGGGGCGGGTGTAGCCCCAGCGCTGGAGCAGCTCCACGGCCTCCTGGTTGGCACAGCAGACCGCGTCCGCCGCGGCCAGGGAGATCCGGATCACCGCCCGGACCGCCTGGCGCTTGACCCGGTCCAGGTTCTGCCAGGTGTGGAGGACCAACGCGGCCCGGGGCGCGAAGAGCTGCCGGGCCAGGGCCACCTGGAGGGCGGCCAGGCTGTCGGGCTCCTCCTCCGCGTGGACGATGTGGGGCCGAAAGGCCCGCATGCCGAAGGTCAAGGTCCGGTAGATGCCCCGGTGGGGATCGGTGAGCGGCCCCCACATGGGCAGGGCGATCCGCTCGTCCCGGGGATAGCGGGCATCCATCTGGTGGGCGGTGAGGAAGGCATCCTTCCAGCGGGCCGGGGCGATGGTACGGATCTGGATGTCCGGGTACGCGGCCATGGCCTCCACCTTGCGCCACATGGTGGGGTGCCGGTATCGGGCGATGAGGAGGACACGGATCACAGGAGCAACCTCCGGGCCAGGCAGGGAAGGATGTGCCACAGGCGTCTCAGAGGATTGTACCCGGCATCTCGGGTTTGGTCCAGTAGGGCATCCAGCATGTGGAGATGGGTGTAGACCACCCGTCGGGCAGCCCGACGTTCCCGGGCCGAGGCCCGGCGCATGGCCGCGGCCCCGCGGAAGTCCGGGGCCGTGACCACCTCCAGGATGCGCTGGGCCCGGTGGGCGTAGGTGTGCTCGGCCAAGGTCCGACGTTGCCCGGCCGCGGCCAGGGTGGCTCGGGCCTCCTCGTGGGCCAGGTAGTGGTCGATGAGCTGCAACAGCTCTGCATCGTCCCGGTAGACCAGGATCTCCCGACCCACGTGGAACAACGCCTCCAATCCGTTGGCCGTTCCGTCGGTGAGCACCAGAGCCCCACAGGCCGTGCCCTCGAAGAGCCGCATGGTCACGTCCCCCGCGATGCTGGTGTTGAAGACGATCCGGCTCTGGCTGTAGATCCGGCCCACCTCCTCCGGGGTGTACGGGCGGCCGAAGTCGTTGGTGCGATAGCGTTCCGCCAACATCCTCAGGCGACGGGCCCGGGCGGTGCCCCGGTGGGCCCGGGCCAGGTTGCCCACGAAGCCCACGTCGTAGATCCGGGGCAGGCCATGGTCCCGGTGGACGTCCGGGGCCGCGGCCAGGGGCAGCCAGTGGACCTGGTCGTGGCCCAGGGCCTGGCGGAAGATCTCCACGTAGTCCCGCTGGGCCAGGAAGACCGCGTCGAAGAACCGGGCCGCGACCGGACGCCAATGGCCCAGGTGCACGTCGATGAGGTAGCCGGCCGTGGGGACGGAGAGGTCCTCCAGGCCCGGGGGAAAGTAGCGTCCCATGGGGTCCACCCAGAGGTAGAGATCCGCCGGGGGATCCAGCCCGGCCAGGATCCGGTCCACCGGGGCCGTCTCCGCGTAGCCGGGCTGGCCGGGAGCGCCCAGGCCCACATAGGTGACCCGATGGCCCAGCTCCCGGAAGGCCCGTTCCAGGTGGTAGCCCACCGCGGTGGGGAAATAGCGGTAGCCGATGGCGATGTGCATGGTCATCGCACCCTCAGACGACGGAGGGTGTTGCGCAGCCCCTGCTCCAGCACCTTCAGGCCGTAGGGCAACTGCCGGGGATCCGTGGCCAGGGCTTGGAGGAAGTAGCCCAGAGCCTGCTGTCGGGGTTCCGTGTACCAGGCCGTGGCGAAGCGGTAGTAGAGCAGCTTGGCCCGGAAGTGGGCCGGATACTCGGAGAAATAGGGTGCAGCCACCACCTGGGCCACCGCGTAGCGGTTCCCCCGGTGGATGCGCTCCACGTTCTGGGTGGCGTTCCGGTCGTGGACCCGATAGCGGACCAGAGGACGATCGATGTAGGCCATGTCGTAGCAACGGGCGATCTGGACCCACATGAGCCAGTCCTCGGCCGCGTTCTTCAGGTGTTCGTCGAACAGACCCACCCGGTCGAAGACCTCCCGGCGCACCAAGGTGGTGCTGGGGGTGGCACAGTACTCCACGGTCTCCCACCGGAAATTGGCCGGATTCCGAGGACGGCCGGACCACTGGGACTTCCGGCCGAAATCCTCCTGGCCGTCGAAGAGCCAGGCGTCGCTGCACACCAGGCCCACGTTCGCATGGGTGGCCAGAAAGGTGCTCAAGGTGGTCAGGGCCTCGGCCAGGTAGATGTCGTCGCTGTCCAGGAAGGCGATGTAGCGGCCCCGGGCCGCGCGGATGCCCCGGTTGCGCGCGGCGCTCAGGCCCCGGTTCTCCTGCTCGATGTAGACGATGCGATCCCCGAACCGGGCCGCCACCTCCCGGGTGTGGTCCGGCGAGCCGTCGTTGACCACGATCACCTCCACGGCCGGGTAGTCCTGGTCCAACGCGCTCTGGATGGCCTGGGCCAGGAAATGGGCCTGGTTGTAGCAGGGGATGATGACAGAGACGAGGGCTGGAGACGTGTCCATGATCTCGGCAGCAACCGCTCAGTGGCGGATACAGGCGAACAGCATGCGGCCGTAGTTGGCCTGGAAGGGCGGCACCGCGTCCTCATCGGGCCCCAAGGGCACGATCTCGTCGAACGAGGTCTGTTCTGCCAGCCAACGCTGGACGAAGTCCGCGTCCCATTCCGGCAGGTGCTCTCGGAACCAGGCCTCGTGGCTCTGGCCCGTGTCCAGGAAGAGAACCCGGCCGGTGAGGGCATCCACCCGGCGGATCAGGGCCTCGCCCGAGAGCCCTCCCCGCCCCAGGACGAAGTGGTGGAGCACGCTGAAGAGGGAGACCACGTCGTAGCGGGGCAGCGGTGGGGCTTCCAGAAAGCGGACCAGATTGGCCCGGATGAGCTGTTCCGGTCGCAGCCCATAGACCACCTGGCCGATCCGCAGCGCAGTGGGCTCCCGCTCCACGCCCCAGGCCCGGAAGCCCAGCTCGGCCATCTGGGCCACGAACCAGCCATAGCTGGCCCCCAGGTCCAGATAGGTCTGGGCATTGGGGGGCATCAGATCCCGGGCCTGGAGAAAGGCCCGCATCTTCGCCAGACGATCGGTGCAACGGCGGACCAGGGTCCACGACTGGACCTCGGGCGCCGGAACGGGCTGATAGAGCTCCCGACGTCCCTGCTGCCAGAGGACCTTCAACAACATGGACTGGAGCGGAGTGTGGACGGGCTGCCTGTACACGAACACCGGCACGCTCTGCTCTCCCCGCAGGTGGAGGATGGCCAGACGATGATGGCCGTCGATGACCTGGAAGTGGTCGGAATCTCGGACGGGCCGCACGTGCACCGGAGCCCGGGGGTGGCTCTGGGAGGGGTGGACGTAGCGGGCCTGCCCCTGGTACGCGTCGATGAACCGGCGGGCCACCTGCAGCAGTCCCGCGTCGTCCCGGGCCTCGAAATAGGCCCCCACTGTGTCCAGGCACCGGGCCGCGAACCGATAGTAGTCGGTCTCGCGGAACCGGGCGGGTTCCAGGATGGCCTCACCCAGCTCCTGATAGGCCTGGAGAAAGCGGACATGGGGGGAACGGATCACCGGCGTGGAGGGGTACAGCGGATCCTCGAAGAGCTCCGAGAGCAGGAAGGCCTCGATGCCACACTGATCTCCCATCAGGAGACGATCCAGGGGCACCCTGCGGGTCTGCAGCCGCTGCAGCGAGTATCGAGCCCCCGTGTAGAGGGGCCGCAGCCGGACCTGCACCCTCCGGGGCAGTCGCTGCCACATCCACGCCAGTCCACGATACGTCCACGCCATGGTTCGCCCGCCTGGGAGAGAGGGATGGAGAGAGCGAGCAGTCCACATCTGGGCCCGGATGGTCTCGCCCCGCTACGGGCCCTGCCGGGCCACCAGTCGCCACACGTGGCCCAACCGTTCCCGGGTGCTCCTGGGCTCCAGGAGGAGGACCAAGCCCCAGAAGCCGCCCATCGCGTAGAGCCCCTTCACCCCCACCCGCAGGGCCAGGGGGAGCTGGGTCAACCCCGTGTGCCGGTTGATCCACCAGTAGCCCGCCAGCAGGATCCCCCCGGCCAGGGCGGGGATGAACAGGAAACGCAACAGGTTCACGCCGATCTCCTGGGCCATGCGCCGGTAGCTCAGGACCACGCCCACCGCCAACATGAGCCCCACGGCCAGGGACATGCCCAGGGCGCCCCAACGGACGGTCAAGGGGTAGCCGGCCAGGGCCAGAACGGCCAACTGGACCAGGTTGTAGCGCATGGTCCAGCCGGGCTGGCCGATGGCGATGAAGAAGGTGTTCGCGTTCATCATCAACGGCCGGGCCAGCGCGAAGAGCACCAGGATCCGCAGGAACACCGTGCTGGGCAGCCACCGGGCCGTGTAGAGCAGGGTCAACAGGTCCGGCGCGGCGATGACCAGGGCCAGGAAGACGGGCATGGAGACCGCGATCACCAGCCAGAGGACCATCTCCACGGTACGCCGCAGCCGGGCCGGGTCGTCCTGCAGCCGGGCATACGTGAAGAAAGCGGCCCGGGCCAGGAGCGCGTTCACCAACAGGGCCGGCCACTGGACCAGCCGATAGGCCCGGTCGTAGAAGCCCAGCTCCCGGGCATCCACCAGGGTGCCGATGTAGAAGCTGTCCAACTGGGTCAACAGCATGCCCAGGAACGTCACCGCTCCCACGGTGACGCCAAACCCCAGATACCTTCGAGCCAGGGCCCGATCGAAACGCCAGGTGAAGGGCCGGGGCATCTCCGGCCTGCGGGCCAACACCCACCAGACCCCCAGCGCGGACAGGCCGTTGAAGGTCAGCGACTGGGCCACCAGGCTCCAGGGGCCGGCCCCCTCCAGGGCCAGCCAGAAGGCCGGCACGTAGGAGAGGGGAAACGCGATCCCCTGGACCAGGCTGGACTGGGCAAAGCGCAGCTCCTTGTCCAGCACGGTGCTGCCCACCCCGGCGAAGCTCTCCAGGATCCCGCTGACCACCAGGGCCAGGCTCACCCAGGCCACCGCCTGCCCGTAGTTGAGCCAGAGGAGCACCGGCACGGCCAGCACCCCCAGGGCCAGGCTGAGCCCGGCGGCTGCCCCCTCCAGGGCCAGGTAGGTGCCCAGGCTGCGGCCATCCGTCTCCCGGTGCTGGGCAAAGGCCCGACCCAGGCCCAGCCGCGGTTGAAGACGGAGCAGTTGGGCAAAGAAGGCAGCCAGGGCCACCGAGCCGAAGGCCTCGGGAAAGAGGACCCGGGTCAGGAAGATGTTGGCCCCGAAGCCCACGGCCATCTGCCAGTAGGAGGTGGCCGCGACCCACAGCCCCCCGCGCACCGCCCGGTAGGCCAGGGGCGTCTCCACGTCTGGAGCCGACCCCGGCTCCGGAGGCCCTCCCCGTGGACGATGGCCCTGCCCCCTGTCGTGCCCAGACCCCACGGCCACCTACTTGCGCCGGATCCGCCGGCCCCGTCCCCGGGTGCTGCGTCGGTTGCGACGTGGCCTTCGGGATGCCGAGGGCTCGGAGAGGGGTTCCAACGCCGCCACCGGAACCACGAGCCGGTTCGGGCGCCCCAGCAGCTCCAACAGGACCTCCACCCGATCGGCCGGAGAGAGGTGGCGCAGCACCTGCACCGGCCGGTCTCGCAGGGGCCCCGAGAGCAGTCGGGCCCACTCCCCCGGTCGGTAACGCCGGGGCGGCAGCCCCCCAGCCGCCTCGATGGCCTCCACCTCCTCCCGGATGGCCTGGACAATGGCCTCGTCCACCGTCGCGGGCACCCCGCCAAAGCGCACCAACCGGTGGACGCCAGGCGTCCAGTGGATCCGGTGGAGCTGGGCCGGCCGCTCCTCGGGCAGGGCCACGAAGAGGTAGCGGGGGAAGAAGGGGCGGAGCTCCATCCGCCCCCGGAAGGGCTGCCGGAGCTGGGGCAGATAGACCACCGCGTCCTCCAGCCGTTCCTCCAGCATGGTGGCGGCCAGGAATTCCTTCAGGGGTTTGGTGTGGACCAGATACCAGGGCATGGGTCTCCTCGGGCCTCCTGGGCGGGACAGAGGCGGCGGGGCGTGCTTCCGCTGGGGCTACCCCACGGCCTCCCCACGTCGACACCCGTATCCGTGCAGGGCCTGGAAGGCCAGGGCCGGCCCCTGGGCCCTGGGGCCGGTGTGGCGGCCGGTGTTGTAGAGGACGATGAGATCCCGCCGAGCCCGGGTGATGCCCACGTAGAGCAGGCGCAGGCGCTCCGCGGCCACGGCTCTCCGGGCCTCCCGGGTGGCCTCGCCCTCCACGTAGTCGTCCAGGGTGCCCATGTGGAGCTGCTCCACCTGGGCGATGGCCTCGGCCACCAGGTTCAGTCGGTCCCGGACATACCACCGCTCGCCCCGGTACTCGTCCCCGTCGGCGCCGCTGGGAAAGCTGTACGCGTTCACCGAGAGGAGGTAGACCCGATCCCATTCCAACCCCTTGGCCGCGTGCATGGTGGCCACCGTCACCCGACCCGGGGTGGGCTCGAACCCCCCCTCCTCGTCGTGGAAGCCCAGGACCCGACGGCGGTTCTGCGCGATGGCCCGGAGCTCCTGGGCCAGATCGGGAAGGCGCAGATGGGGCTGCTCCCGGGCCCGTTTGGCCAGGAGCACCGCGATGCTGTGGGCCAGGGCCAGGTCTGCCGAGCGCCGGAACAGGTCGTTCCCCACCGTGAGGATCAGCTCGTCCACCGGCAGCACCGTGGCCTGGGTCCAGCGACGCAGGTCCCTGCGGAAGCGCTCCACCGTCTCGCGAAAGCCAGGAAACTCGTCGAGCCACGCCAGGCCATCCAGCCAGTCGCCGTGCAGCCCGGGGTAGAGAAAGGCCTCGGGGCCACGCAGTTGTCCCAGGGCCTTGCCCAGGCGCTCCACAGGCTCGGGGAGGCTCTCCACCGGGGCCGACTCCGGGGCTTCCTCCGGCGCCGGCCCACGCCGGGGCCACCAGACCTCCAGCCACAGCCGGCGGAGATGGGTGGAGGCCTCGGGGCGGCTGAGGTAGAGGAGCACCGTGGCCAGCGCGGCCGCGGTGCTCCGGGTCTCGGCGTCCGTGCGGAGCAGGGAGTCGTCGAAGGGGATACGCGCCCGGCTCAGGGCCTCCACCAGGGCAAAGCCCCGTTGGTTGTCCGGCACCAGCGCGGCCACGGTCCAGTCCGGGTGGTCGGGAAGCCACCGCCGCAGGCTGGTGACCACGGCCTGGAGCTCCTCCTGGGGGGAGAAGGGGTGGGGGTGCAGGTGCACGCCCACAGGGCCGGGCTCCGGGTTGGGCTGGGGATCCCCGGGGTCGGTGGGCTGGATCTCCGGTGGGGAGAGGGCGAGCTCCTCAGGCAGGACCGGGTGCTCCTCCCGGCTCCAGCGGGCCAGGAAGTTGGCCAGCTCGAGGATCGTCCGGGCGCTCCGGCCGGAGTTGGGCAGGGGGAGCGCCACCACGTCGCGCCGCTCCACGAAGCGGCGCAGGAACCGGGGATCCGCGGAGGTGAAGGTGGTGTGGATGGCCTGGTTGGGGTCGCCCACCCGCACCCAGTTGCCATGGGCCCCGGTGAGGAGGGAGAGCATGCGCTCCTGGAGGGCGCTGCTGTCCTGGGCCTCGTCCTCCAACACGTAGGGCCAACGTCGCTGCAGGCGGGCCAGGAAGTGCTCGTCCGTCTCCAGGGCCTGGAGGGCCAGGGCGATGAGATCGTCGAAGTCCAGGCTGCCCCGCATGTGGAGGCTGCGCTGGTAGTCCGCGTAGACCTGGAGCCCGAACTCCAGCAGGGGCCAGGAGCCGGCCTGCTGGGCCAGGCGGGCCCACAGGGTGGCCGGGTCTGCCCGGAGCTCCTTGGCCGTCCGGATCACCGCGCCGGCGATCTCGTCCGCGTCCTGGAGCCAGGCACGATCCCGGCGAATATTGCCTATCTGTTCGGGTTTCAGGTAGAATTCAAAGGTATCGGGATGGGCCCGGAGATAGTGGACCACGGCCTCCCAACGGATCTCCGCCTGGGTCCGCTCGTCCACGATGTCGAACTCCTCCGAGAGGCCCACCAGGGCCGGGCGCTCCCGCACAATGTCGTGGGCCAGGCCGTGGAGGGTCCGCACCCGGTAGCCCACGCCGGGCAACAGGCCCCGGGACCGGATGAACTGGTCGATCCGGGCCCGGAAGTTCTCCACCGCGCTGTTGGTGAGGGTCACCACCAGCACCTCCCGGTCGTCCAGGCTGCCGGTGGCCGCCAGCCGTTCCACCAGCCGGGCCGCCAGGAGGCTGAGGATGAAGGTCTTCCCGCTGCCCGGAACCGCGCTGACACCCAGCCGGCCACCGGTGTACTCCAGGATGCGGGCCTGGGCCGGACGCAGGGCAAGGGAATCGGCCATGGGGCTGGACAGGGAACGGCCCCCGTCAGCGCAGCTCCCCCAGGACCCGGAGGACACCGACGAAGTGGCCCTCCATGTCCAGGCTGTTGTGGGTCAGGAGCACCTGGGCCGTCCGACCGTCGTCCAGCCGCAGGGTCAGCTTCCGGTCCCGGTGGAGCTCGACAAAGGTCTTCCCCGCGTTCAGGTGACGGGTCCTGTAGTAGACCCGCAGGCGGCTGTGCTGGGGATGGTTCTCGGTGCCCATCTCCACGATCCGGACCTCGTCCAGGATCGACACGGGCTTGTCCACCCCGTCGAGATAGAGTTCGGCCTTCATGGCGGTTCGGATCTCCTGGTGTCCGTGATGGCTGGGTGCTGTGATGGTTGCCTGTCCGTGACGGTCGCCGGGGAGCCCGGGAAACGGGGCAACAGCCCGGTCCCGCTCTCCAGCGTCAGCTCTTCCCGGCAAACTGAGACGAATATACGACTTTTGGAGTACGCGATCGGATCCGACAATAGAGACAGTCCCGAAGGGCTCCCAGGAACCGGTGGCAACCTGGGAGCCGCCCGTGCCGCAATGGCCCGTTCGCCCCAGACCGGATGGACGACACTTCCCGGTATCCCCCCACGTTCCGACCGACCGTTCCCGATTGCACCATTGTAACAAAGGCGGGAAGTGCATGGCAAACAAGGGGCCCCATCTCTTCCCTGTCACCTGGGCTGTAATCTAGCCGAAGTATCCTGTCCTGTGATGACGTCGACCGGCATGCCCTGCCCCAGCTGCAACCACATCAACGCCCCGGAGATGCGCTTCTGTGTGGCCTGCGGCACAGCCCTTCCCCGGCTGTGCCCGAGCTGTGGCCACCCCGTGCCCGAGGCCCATCGCTTCTGCGGCCACTGTGGCGCCTCCCTGGAGCCCCCTCTCGCGTGCTCCCAGTGTGGGCAGCCGGTGCCCCTGGGCCACCGTTTCTGCGGCCATTGCGGCGCGCCGGTGGCCCCAGAGCCCCCGGCACCGAGCGGCACCTCCACCCCGGCTCCCTCCCCGCCCGAGGCGGTGGAGCCGGTCCCGGCCTCGGAGCTCCCAGCCTCCTCCCCGGGGAACGGCCATTTCCTGACCCTGTCCGAACGGCACGAGGAGATGCTGCGGGGGTTGCGAGGGCTCATGCCGCCCACCCTGGCGGAGAAGATCCGGGAGTCGGCCGGGGAGATCCGGGGACAACGCCGAGAGGTCACGGTGCTCTTCCTCCAGCTCAGCGAACATCCCGTGGAGGAGGCCACCTCCCTGGACCTGGACCAGGAGACCGTCTACTGGATCCTGGACCAGGCCATGCGGCGGCTGGTAGAGGTGATCTACAAATACGAGGGCACCGTGGACAAGTTCATGGGCAACGGCCTCATGGCCCTCTTCGGCGCGCCGGTCACCCACGAGGACGATCCCCAGCGGGCCGTGCGGACGGCCCAGGAGATCCACCAGACCCTGGAGCTCCTCTCGGACCAGTTGGCCCCGGAACACGGCCTGCGGCTGAAGGCCCGGATCGGCATCAACACCGGAGAGGTGGTGGCCGGCCGGGTGGGGAACTCCCTGCACATGGAGTACACGGTCATCGGGGACACGGTCAACCTGGCGGCCCGGCTCCAGGACGCGGCCCAGCCAGGCACCACCCTGGTGAGCCTGGTCACCTACCGCTACACCCGGCGCACCTTCCACTTCGCCGCGCTGGCCCCCATCCAGGTGAAAGGCAAGCCCGAGCCGGTCCGGACCTTCCGGGTGCTGGCCGTCCGGGAAGGCCCGGGGCAGGTCCGAGGCCTGCCCGGCCTGGAGATCCCCATGGTGGGGCGCCGGGACAAGCTGGCCCTGCTGGAGGCCGCGCTGGAGAACACCCTCCGCACCGGCCGGAGCCACTACGCCCTGATCAGCGGCGAGGCCGGCCTGGGCAAGAGCCGCCTGGTCCAGGAGTTCCTGGCCCAGATCCAGGGCAGGCCGATCAACGTGCACGTGGCCGCCTGCCTGGCCTATGCCCGCTCCACCCCCTACTTCGTCCTGGGGGCCCTCATCCGCCAGCTGGCCCAGATCGCGGAGGGCGAGCCGGCCCACGTGCAGCAGCGCCAGGTGGAGAAGTACCTGGACGAGGTGGGCCTGCCCTCTGCGGAGCTCATGCCCTACCTGCTGGTGACCATGGGCCAGGAGGGGCCCCACGGCGACATCGCAGAGCGGATGGCCAACCTGACCGCGGAGGTGCTCCAGCGCCAGATCTTCCGCGCGGTGGCCCAGGTCCTGCGCGCGGAGGCCCAGGTGGCCCCCACCGTCCTGGTCCTGGAGGACATCCACTGGCTCGACCCGGCCTCCCGGGCCTTCTTCACCGAGTTCCTGGAGATCAGCTCGGATCTCCCCATGCTCACCATCCTGGTCTCCCGGGAGTACGAGCGCTCCACCGTGGCCCGGCCCCTGCTCGCGGTCCTGGTGGACCGGGACGAACGCTTCACCGACATCCGCCTGGACGCGCTGAGCGAGGAGGAGGCCCGCCAACTGGTCATCTGTCTGCTGGAACGGGCCGGTCTGGAACGGCCGGGACTGGCCGACCGGATCGTGCAGCGGGCCGAGGGCAACCCCTTCTACATCGAAGAGATCGTCCGCATGTTGCTGGAGAAGGCGGAATTCGGCCCCGCCGAGGAGCGGACGAACGGCCTCCAGGGGGCGGTCGTCGACCCGGGCACCCAGGTGGAGGAGACCCTGCGCGCGGTCCCGGGCAACCTCCGGGGGCTGATCCTGGCCCGCTTCGACGCCCTGCCCGAGGCCAGCAAGGCCATCGTCCAGCGGGCCGCGGTCCTGGGGCGCTCCTTCCCCGTGGAGCTCCTGCAGCGGCTGACGTCCCTGAGCCTGGAGGAGCTGACCCAACACCTGGACGAGCTGGTCCAGCGCCAGTTCCTGGTCCGAGAGCCCTTCAGCAATGGCCTGGGCTACGCGTTCCGCCATATCCTGATCCTGGAGGCCATCTACGGCACCCTGCTGAAACGGGACCGCCGGGAGCTCCACTACCAGGTGGCCCTGGTGCTGGAGCACGAGCCGTTCCTGCCCAAGGACAACCAGATCGAGGCCCTGGCCTACCACTACCTCCAGAGCCACCACCCAGAGCGGGCCCGCCCCTACCTGCTCCAGGCCGCCCAGCGCTCCATGCAGCGGAGCGCCTACGAGAGCGCGGTCCAGCTCTTCGAGCAGCTCTTCATGTTCTACGAGCAGGAACCGGAGGACTTCGACCCGGTCTACGTGCAGACCCTGGTGGGCATGGGGCAGGCCCTGAAGCTCTCGGGCAGCTACGAGGAGGCCCTGGTCCATCTGTCCACGGTCTCCGCGTACCTGGACCGCTACCCCATCGGGCCCGAGACCGCATCGGAACAGGTGGACCTCTACCTGGAAGCCCGCTGCGAGCTCGGCGACGTCCTCCAGCGGCGGGGGGACTTCCTCACGGCCACCGAACACCTGGACGAGGCCCTGGCCGTGGCCCAGAAGCACCGGCGCACCGGCTCCCCCATCTGGTTCACCCTGGTGGAGCGGAAGGCCTGGGTGGATTTCCGACGGGGCAACCTGGACAGCGCCACCCGCCTGGCCCGGGAGGCCATCCAGGCCCTGGAGGCCATGGAGAGGCCCGGGCTGCCCCCCATCGTCCTGGCCAACCTCTACAACACCCTGGGCGGCGCGGCCTGGCAACAGGGCAACCTCCACGAGGCCATCTCCTACGTCCGGGGCAGCCTCCACATCCACGAACAGGCAGGCTACGCCTGGGGAATGAGCGTCGCCTACACGAACCTGGGCAACCTCTACTGGAGCATGGGCCAGTGGACCGCAGCCACCGAGGCCTACGCCCGGGCCGCCCAGATCCAGGCGGACAACGGCTTCATGGCCGAACAGACCATCAGCCTGCGCAACCTGGGCCACATCCTGATCTTCCAGGGCAAGTACGACGAGGCCCGCCAGGCCCTCCTGCAGACCCTGACCCTGTGCGAGGCCCAGGACAACCGCTACGGCCTGCTGTTGAGCCACCTGGCCCTGGCCGCCCTGGCCGCGGAGCAGGACGACCGGGAGGAACTGGCCTACCAGTTGGAGCAGGCCCGGAAGTACGCGGACCTGGCCGACCTCCAGCACCAGGTGGAGATGACCATGTACACCGGCCGCCTCTGCCAGCTGGACGGCCGCTACGCCGAGGCAGAGCCCCTGCTGCTGGAGGCCCGCCAGAAGGCCGAGGAGGCCAACCTCCAGGAGGTCCTCATCGAGGGCGAGTACGCCCTGGGCCTCCTCTATGGGGCCCAAGGTCGCCTGGCCACCGCGGAGTACTGCCTCCAGCGGAGCGCGGAGCTGGCCGGAGAACGGGGCAACACCGAACGGCAGGCCAAGGCCCTGATGGAGCTGGCCCACCTCCTCTTCCGCCACAGCCGCTCCGGAGACCAGGATCCCCAGATCCTGTTGGAGAAGGCCACCGTGCTGCTGGACAAGGCCACCCACCTCTTCCAGGAGGCCCGCATCGAACACCGGCTGGCCCAGTGTCAGGAGCTCCGAGGGGCCATCCAGCGGGCCTCCCAACGCCTGGCCCAGCTCTCCGAAGGAGGGCCGACCTACCCCCTGGACCTGATGGACGGCCACGGGCTGGCCGAGAGCCGACGGGTGCCGGTCACCGTGGCCTGGCTGGACCTGCGGGTGGCCGCGGAGGAGCCCGACGAGGAGTGGGCCTTCGAGGAGCTCACCACCCTCCTCTCCCTGGCCCACACCGTCATCCAGGAGCTGGGCGGGCACCTGGTCCGCCAGACCCAGGGGGTGCTGCTGGTCTTCGGCGTCCCCGCGGTCCGGGAGGACGACGTGCCCCAGGCCGCAGAGGCCGCGCTCCGGATCCTGGAGGAGCTGGCCCAGCCGGAACGGTTCCGGGTCTACCAGGTGGCGGCCGGGCTCAGCAGCGGCCCGGCCATCTGTACCACCTGGGAACCGGACCACCACGAACGGCTGGTGGTCAGCGGCCCCTCGGTGGACCAGGCCCGGGAGCTGGCCCAACAGGCCCCGGCAGGCCAGCTCTGGGTCACCCAGGCCGCGGCAGACCGCATGCGCCATGCCTTTGTCCTGGCGCCCATCGCGGCGAAGGCAGAGGACCGGGACACCCGGATCTACCGGGTGAGCGCCCGACAGGCCCGGCCCGGAAGCCCCCGAGGGCTGGAACGGGGCGTGCGCATGGTGGGCCGGGAGGAACTCCTGGAGGCCATGCTGGAGTTCACCCGGACCGTCCGCCAGGGCCGAGGCGGTGTCCTCTGGGTGGAAGGGGACGCGGGCATCGGCAAGAGCCGCCTGCTCCGGGAGTACGCAGCCCGACTGGCCCAGGAGGGCACCGTCTTCTGGACCGGCGCGTGCAGCGCGCGCAGCCGTTCCCAGGCCTTCTTCCTCTTCACCCAGATCTTCGCCTCCGCCTTCGACTTCACCCCGGGAGACAGCCTGGAGACCCGACGGGCCAAGCTCCACAGCCGAGTGGAGGCCCTGGGGCTGGACGTGGGCTCCATGCGCCCCTACCTGGACCTGCTGTGTGGGCTCCCCCTGGGGATGGAGGAGATCCGGCGGCTGGAACGGTTGGCACCGGAGCAGCTCCGCCAGCAGATCTTCACCGCGGCCCGGGCCGCCCTGGGCGGCCAGGTGGCCCAGGGGCCCCTGGTCCTCCTCATCGACGACCTCCACTGGGTGGACCCGGTGTCCGCCAACCTCCTCCTCTCCCTGGCCTCCCTGATCCTCTCGGCCCCGGTCCTGTTCGTCCTGGCGACCCGGCCGGGCATCGACGAGGACGGCCCGGAGGAGGTCCAACTCCTGCGCCAGCGTTTTGCGGACTTCAGCCTCTTCCTGGACGTGACCCAGCTCTCCCCCGAGGAGTCCCTGGATCTCCTGCAGGCCCTGCTGGGGGAGGAGCCTGTGGACACCGAGCTGGCCCAGTTCGTGCTGGCCCGCAGCCAGGGCAACCCCTACTTCGTGGAGGAGTTCGTCCGCTTCCTCATGGAACGGGATCTCCTCCACCGCACCGAGCAGGGCTGGGCCCTGGCCACCCCGCCCGAGCAGGTGATGGACACCTGGCCCACCAGCCTGGAGGCCCTCATCCGCTCCCGGCTGGACGTCCTGCCCGCGGTCCAGCGCCAGCTCGTCCAATACGCCGCGGTCCTGGCCCGCCCCTTCAAGGCCACCCTGATGACCCGGCTGCTCCAACGCCCCCAGATCGAGGAGGTCCTGGCCAGCCTGGTCCGGCGCAAGGTGCTGCGCTACCAGGTGGAGGGCCGACACTGGTACTTCGGCCACCACCTGACCCAGATGGTCGTCTACAGTGGGCTGCTGCGGGTCCACCGCCAGGCCCTCCACCTGGACATCGCCCAGACCCTGGAGGAGATGGCCCAGGAGGGGAACACGCCCCCTGTGCTGGAGGAACTGGCCCACCACTTCCAGGAGGCCGGCTACATGGCCAAGGCCCTGGACTACTGGGTCCAGGCCGGGGAAGAGGCCATGGGCCAGTACGCGGTGGAGGCCGCCCTGGACCACTTCGAACGGGCCTACGCCATCATCCAGCAGGAGATCCTCCAGGTCTCCACCGATCTCCGGCGGCGGGTGGCCATGGGCCTGGCCGAGGCCTATCGCTACCGGGGCAAGCTGGAGAAAGCGGCCCAGATCCTCCAACAGGCCCTGGAGGTCCTGCCCGCCGCAGAGCTCAGCCCGGCCCAGCGGGCCGGGCTCTACCGGCTGCTGGGCGACATCGTGCGCCGCCAGGGGCAGCCCGAGAAGGCCTACGACGCCTTTCGCCAGGCCCTGGTGCTCCTGGAGGAGCCCGAGACCCAGGAAGGCCAGGCCGAGGCGGCCCGGGCCCTCCAGGGTTTGGCCTTCACCCACTTCCAGCGGGGCCAGTTGGACAAGGCCTTCCAGGTGGCACAGCTGGGGCTGGAATATGCCCGTCGGGCCCAGGAACCCATCATCGAGGCCGGGAGCGAGAACCTGTTGGGCGGCATCGCCTACGCGCAGGGGAACTGGCAGGAGACCATTGCCCACGTGGACCGGGCCTACCAGCTCTACGAGGCCGAGAACGACCTCAACGGCATGGCCGCGGCCCTCAGCAACCTGGCCATCCTGATGGCCGAACAGGGCGACCGGGACCGGGCTCGGCTCTACTTCCGCCACAGCCTGGAGCTGCGGGAGAAGATCGGCGACCTGGAGGGGGTGGCCCTCACCCACAACAACCTGGGCTGGCTGGAGCGGCTCAGCGGCCACTTCGAGCGGGCCCGCTTCCACTTCGAACGGGGGCGCAGCCTCAGCGAGTCCCTGCGCTTTCCCTTCCACCTGGCCACCGCCCTGCTGGCCCTGGGCGAGCTCCACCTGGCCCAGGGCCAGCAGGCCGAGGCCCAGGCCTTCCTGGACCAGGCCACCCGGTGGGCCCAGGAGGCGGATGCCCAGGCCCTGTTGGCGGAGATCCACCAGATCCAGGCCCAGGCCGCCCTGGCCCTGGACGACCCGTCCCAGGCCGAACAGTCGGCCCGCTGGGCCATCCTGCTGGCCGCGGAGACGGGGAACTCCAACCTGGAGGCCGGCGCCTGGCGGATCCTCAGCCAGATCCAGCTCCACCAGGGGAAGCTGGAGGCCGCGGAGCGCTCCCTGAACATGGCCCAGCAACGGCTGACCGAGCCCCGAGGCCTGGAGGCCGGCCGTATCCTGGTCCAGTCGGCCCGCCTGCACATGGCCCGTCAGGAGGCAGCCGAGGCTCGCCAGATGCTGGAACGGGCCCGAGAGCTGTTCCAACACCTGGGCACCCGGCCCGACCTGGAGGATGTGGAGGCACTGCTTGTCCAACTGGCCTAGATGTGATATCTTCTGCCCACCGAGGTGACGAGGCCTGCCCATGTCGAACCCTGGCCCGCAGAGCCCGAACGGAAGCCCCATGCCCCAGAACGCCACCACCTGCCCCCAATGCGGCACCGTGGCCCCGCCCGGCGCCCGTTTCTGCGGCCACTGTGGCACCCGCCTGCCCACCCGGGCCCTCCTCCCCTCCGGCCCCCGCCCGGGCCCCACCGGCCTGGAGGAGCTCTCCCCTCCGGGCCCCATCCCCCCGACCTCGGACGGATCCCTGGCCATCCAGGGCGAACGCCGGGAGATCACGGTGCTGGTGGCCGACGTCTCCAACTTCACCGCGGCCAGCCACCGGATGGACCACGAGGACATCTACATCCTGATCAACGAGGCCATCCGCACCATGGTGGACATCGTGTTCCGCTACGAGGGGAGCGTGGAACACTTCACCGGGGACGGGCTCATCGCCCTCTTCGGCGCGCCGGTGGGCCACGAGAACGATCCGGAGCGGGCAGTCCGGGCTGCGCTGGAGATCCAACAGGCCCTGGAGCTGCTGCGGCTGCGGGCCCTGCAGCGGTACAACTTCGACCTGCGGGTGCGCATCGGGATCCACACGGGCTGGGCCATCGTGGGCAAGGTGGGCAACGAGCTCCACACAGAGTACACCGTGGTGGGCGAGAGCATCCAACTGGCCTCCTATCTGGAGAGCCAGACCGACCCTGGGACGGTGCTGGCCAGCTTCACCACCTATCAGCGCACCCGGCCCATCTTCCACTACCAGCGAGTTCGGCTCTTCGGCCCACCGAATGGGCTCCAGGAGCTGGAGACGGCCTTCCGCCCCCTGCGGGTCCGGGAGAAGCCCAGCAACATCCGCGGCCTGCCCGGCATGCAGGTGCCCCTGATCGGGCGCGAGGAGGAGCTGGACGAGCTCCGGGCCGGGCTGCAGGAGGTGCTGCGCCACCCCCGACGTACCCGGCTCCTCGCGGTGATCGGCGAGGCAGGCCTGGGCAAGAGCCGCCTGGTCAACGAGTTCGGCCGATGGGCCGAGCAGCGAGGCGTGCCGGTCTTCGAGGGCGCGTGTCTGGCCTACGGCCGCTCCAGCCCCTACTGGATGGTCCGAGACCTGGTCCGCCGGCTGGCCGGCCTCGACGAGGGCCTGACCGGCGATGCCCAGGTGCGGGAGCTGGGGGACTGGCTCCACAGCCTGCCCATCGACCACGACGCGGACGTGGTGCTGCCCTACCTGTTGATGGCCATGGGGCTGGAGGCCTACGCCCCCCAGCTCTGCCGGCCCCTGAACCTGCTGGAGAGGGGGATGCTCCAGCAACGGATCCACGTGATGCTGCGCCACGTGCTCTGGGCCATCCTGCGAGAGCCCGCGGTCCTGGTGTTGGAGGACCTCCACTGGATCGACGCGCCCTCCCTCCGCTTCCTGGAGTACTTCCTGCGCACCACCCAGAACCTGCCCCTCCTGATCATCCTGGTCACCCGGGACTACGAACCCCACACCCAGGTAGGGCAGCTCCTGACCGTGGCCGAGACCCTGCCCGGCTGGCTGCCCCCCATCCACCTCCAGGCCCTCTCCGAGGAACAGAGCCACCACTTCCTCCAGCAGCTCGTCCCCGGCCAGAGCCCCCTGCTCCAGAAGGTGCGGGAGGAGATCGCGGCCCAGGCCGAGGGGAACCCCTTCTACATCGAGGAGATCGTGCGCATGCTGCTCGACCAGGAAGGCCTGGTCTTCCGGGAAGAGGGGCTGGACGCGGTGGAACAGGCCCTCACCCTGATCCACGAGGTCCCCGGCACCCTGGCCGGGCTGATCCTGGCCCGCTTCGACCGGCTGCCCCCGGCCCTGCGGCGCACCCTCCAGCAGGCGGCCGTGCTGGGCCGCTCCTTCCCCCTGCGGCTGTTCCAAGCCCTGCGCCCCGGCGAGGCCGAGAAGGTGCGCCAGGAGCTGGACGCCCTGGTGGAACGCCACTTCCTGCAGCAGGAGTCCTTCGGCCCCGAGCCCGGCTACGCGTTCCGCCACACCCTGATCCAGAGCGCCATCTACCACACGCTCCTCCGCCGAGATCAACAGCGCCTGCACCAGATGGTGGCCCAGGCCATCGAGACCATCGCGCCCGAGGAACGACAGAGCTGGCAGGCCCTCCTGGCCCACCACCGTCAGAAGCTCTGATGTAGGCCTTACCCAACCTTACGTAAGGGCCAAATATACGCCATTTGGCGTAGGAATTTGGTACTTTTGGCGTTCCCCAACTCCTCCACTTTCTGATAAAGTAACAGCCACAAGTGGACACCCGACAAAACCGTAATCTCTTGTCGGTTCGGTGCTCCGCTTGTCCTACCCACCATCTTCTCTCAACCGTTCCAACCTACTCAGGAGGTCCAAGATGAACCTGTCTCGTCTCGTGGTGATCGTCTCGCTGGTGTTGCTGCTGGTGGTGGCTCCGGCCCTGGCCGTGGGCTTCGGCGTCTCGCTCCCCGAGCTGGGCGCGGACAACGCCATCGCGGGCATCCTCTGGGCCGGTGACTGCGGCAGCAACCCCCTCGGCGGCAACTGCGTCGACGGCATCCTCTGGGCCGGGTAAGCTGGCCTTCGGGCACGCCTCCCCAGATCTCCGAGCCACCAGGAGGGAGCATGTCGAAGGTACCGGCCTGTCGAGTCAACTGGAATAGCTGAAGCCGGCCACAGTGCTTCAGAGCCCAGAAAGGGGAAGGCCCGGCGGTTTGTCCACCGGGCCTTCCCCTTTCTGCCGCCCTCTCCTTCCCCCGTTCCAAACCGGTCACCCGGGTCCCCCAGCCGGAGCCCCTGCCCACCCCCGCAGAGGGTGCCGCTGCATGGCCACCAGCTCCCGCAGGACACCCACCGTGAGCTCGGGCTCGTCCTGGGGCGCAACCACCTGGTGAAGGGGCCGCCCCCGCAGCAGACGCTCCACGTTGTCCAACGAACGAGCGGCCTGGATCGGATCGCCCAATCCATGCCACACCGTGGCCAGGGCCATGTGGACCAGGGGAGCCTCGGGATCCAGGTACCGGGCCCGGCGCAGAGCCGCCAGCGCTCCCGGCAGATCGTCCATCCCCTGGGCCACCATCCCCCGCCAGTAGTGGACCCGGGCCAGGTCCGGGGCCAGGGCCTCGGCCCGGTCCAGCCAATGGCTGGCCTCCTGCCATCGGCACTGGGATGCCAGGTCTCGGGCCCTGTCACAGGCCCGGTGGGGGTCGTCCACCGGCTCGGGGCATCCCGCCGCCTCCAGCCGGCCGGGCCCCGGCTCCGACCGAGGGACCTCCGCCGGAGGGGATCCTCCCCGGGGCAGGACCTTTCCGAGGCCCGTCTGCCCCCACGACCGCCCAGGCGGGGCATGGCCGAACGCCCCCACGCCCGGCCACCCCCCTGGAGAGGTCGGCTGTTCCCCGGTCCAGGGTGCCCTGCCCCCTGTCGAACGTTCCCAGGGGGTGGCGATCCCCGCCGGGGGCGACGGCCCTTCCCCCGGCCCGGGCCGCCGGTAGACCGTGGCCCCTCCCAGGCGGATCCGCTGGAAACGGTGGTAGTATCCGGGCATGGCCTCCACCGCGCTCACCAGGAGCCACCCGCCCTCGGCCAGACAGTCGTAGAGCCGTTGGACCACCCGGTGGGCCGTCTCCGGGTCGAAGTAGATCAGGACGTTGCGACAGAGGATCAGGTCGAAATCGGCCAGGCCGCGCCCGGGATCCGGATATCGATCGGCAGCCAGGTTCAGGTGTTGGAACGTCACCCAGCCGCGCACCGGTTCCCGCAGCCGGTAGATGTTCTCCTGGACATCGAAGTAGGCCCGCACCACCTCCGGGGGCGTCTGCCGCAGGGACCAGGGCCGATATCGGCCCTCCCGGGCCTGGGCCAGGGCCTGTCGGTCCACATCGGTTCCCAACAGCCGCCACGTCCACCGGTCGGCCTCGGGCAGGAGCTGGTGGAGGAGAATGGCCAGGGAGTAGGGTTCCTCGCCGGTGGCGCAGGCCGCGCTCCACATCCGCAAGGTCCGCTGTTCCCGACGGCGCCACAGGATCTCCGGCAACAGCTCGTGGCGGAGGAGGTCGAAATGGACGGGATCCCGGAAGAAGTAGGACTCCCCCACGGTCATGGCCTCGGCCAGCCGTTGGAGCAGGGCGTGGCTGCCCGGGCCATCGAGCCGCTCCAGCAGGGCATCCACGTCCCCACCGGTGTGCTCCCGGGCCAGGAGAGAGGCCGCCCGCAGCAGCTCCGGGTGTCGGTAGGCGGGAAGACGCAGACCGCTGAACCGCTGGAGCCGCTCGGCCAGGGCGACCACCTGTGGTGCTGGAACCCCGTCCATGTGGCTCACGGGAACGCAGCCCGGGAATGGGGATCGGCCCAGGAGGCCGCACCAGCTCGGGGGCGCTCGAGCCAGGCGTAGCTCTCGGCCACCAGGGGCGCAGGATCCAGGAGAAGCACCAGTTGCTCGTCCTGGTGGGTCACCCAACGGCCCTCCTCGGGTTCCGGCAGGGCCGCCACGTCGCACACCGAGGTCACCACCAGGCCCACGGAACGCCCCTCCACACCCACCACGATCACCGGGGTGTCCAGGTGGATGGGCACCCCGGGCAGGCCCAGCCGGCGGGCCAGGTCCAGGACCGGCAGCACCTGGCCCCGGAGGTTGAGACAGCCCAGGAGCCAGGCCGGTGCGTGGGGCAGGGAGAGCAGAGCGGCCATGCGCAGGACCTCCACCACATGTTCGATGGCCAGGCCGTAGAGCGGCTCCCCCAGCCGGAAGAGCAGGTACAGGGAGCGTCCTTCCCTCATGGGGACACCTCCAGGGTCGCGGGAGAGGAGAGGGTGCCCTCGGAGTGGATGGGCACCGCGACGGTGAAGGTGCTGCCCTGCCCCGGCCCCGGAGATTCCGCCCACACCGTGCCCCCATGGGCCTCCACGATCTCCCGCACGATGAACAGGCCCAGGCCCGTTCCCTGGATCTCCCGGACCGCGGGGTTGTCGGCCCGGCGGAACTTGTCGAAAAGGTGGGGGAGGAGATCGGGATCCAGCCCAATGCCCGTGTCCTGAACCTGGAAGAACATCCGGCCCCCCTCCTGCCAGAGGCGGATCCAGATGCTCCCCTCCCGAGGCGTGTACTTCAACGCGTTCACGATCAGGTTGTCGAACACCTGCTTCAGACGACGGCCATCGGCCCAGATCTGGGCCGGCGCCCGGTCGGTCTCCACCCGAACCTGCTGGCCGTTCAGCCGGGCCCGGATCTGGGCCATGCGAACGCTCTCCTCCAACAGGGCCCGGGGATCCACCCAGGCGAACTCCAACTGCAGTTTCCCCGACTCCAGGCCGATGAAGTCCAGGTAGTCGTTGATCAGCTCGTGGAGCCGGTGGCTGGCCTGGAGCAAGGTATGGACCAGCTCCCGCTGGGTCTCGTTGAGGGGCCCGGTGGCCGGGTCGGACAGGAGATCCAGGGCCAGTTGGATGGTGTTGGTCGGGCTGCGCAGGTCGTGGGCCACGATGGCGAACAGCTCGGCCTTCACCGCCTCCAACTGGCGGGCTGCCAGGATGCCGGCCCGCCGCTCCATGGCCTGCTCCAGCCAGTAGAGGAAGGCCTCGTGATCCCCGCCCACGGACACATCCTCCTTCTGGATGTAGCCGTCGGCTCCCTCCCGGACCGAGGCGATGGCCGAGCGGACACCGCCCATCCCGGTGATCACCACCACGGTGGGTTCCTCGGTCTGGCTGCGGATCGCCCGCAACACCTGGATCCCATCGGTGTCGGGCAGGAGAAGGTCCAGGAGGATCAGGTCATAGCAGGTCGGGTCCATCCCCAGCCGGTCCAGACACTCCCGGCCCGTGGCCACCCCCTCCACCTGGATCCGGTGCTCCCGCAGGAGGGCGGCGATGAAGGTGCGGACCGTGGCCGAATCGTCCACGATCAGCACGCGCTTCCCAGCAAGCGATTCAGCGGCCATGTGGCTCATCTCCTGTCTGGCACTTCCGCGACCCGGCCCACCAGCTCCAACAGCTTGGGGCCGATCGCCTCCAGGGGAAGCACGTAGTCCGCCGCCCCCATCTCCACCGCGGCCCGGGGCATCCCCCACACGGCCGCGGTGGCCTCGTCCTGGACAATGCCGATGCCCCCATGGTGGTGCACGGCCCGGAGCCCCTCCGCGCCGTCGGATCCCATGCCCGTCAGCACCACGCCCAGACTCTGCTTCCCCCACAGACGGGCCATGGACTCCAGCAGGACCGTGCCCGAGGGGCGGACGTAGTGGACCGGTGGCCCCTCCTCCAGGCGAAATCGCCCCGGCCGGACGAGGACCAGGTGGCGGTCGTCCGGGGCGAAGTAGACGGTCCCGGCCTGGGGCCACTCCCCGTCCTGGGCCACCCGGCACCGCAGGGCAGTGTGGCCCTGGAGCCAATCCACCAGCCCCTTCAGAAACCCAGGCGCCATGTGTTGGACCACCACGATGGGCACCGGGAAATGGGCCGGCAGGCCCCTCAACAGGGTGTTCAGGGCCATGGGCCCACCCGTGGAGGCCACCACACCGATGCATCGAGGCCGGGAGCCAGGCGTGGCCCCATGGGCCCGGAGGCCTGGGGACCCCGCGGCGCGGGCGGGGTCGGGCTGGCGCAGCACCCGGACCGAGGCCATCAGCTTCACCGTGGCCACCAGGCGCCGCCGCGCGTACTCCGAAGCCCGCCCTGGGTCCACGCCGGGCTTCTGGAGCACGTCCAGGGCACCGGCCTGGATGGCCCGAAAGGCCACCCGCAGCTCGGGCTTGTCCACCCCGCCGCTGACCACCACGATGGGGACCGGATGCTCCTGCATGATCCGCCGGGTGGCCTCGTAGCCGTCCATCCCCGGCATGAACACATCCATGGTGACCACGTCCGGGTTCCGTTGTCTCACCTGCTCCAGAGCCTCCTGGCCGGTGGCGGCTGTCCCAACCACCTGGATCTCCGGATCGGCCCCCAGGATCTGGCGCAACACCAGCCTGGCGGTGGGGGAATCGTCCACGATCAGAACCCGTACCATAGATGGCTCTCCTGAAGGGTGGTGCCCCTGGGGCACGTCGACAAGGCTGGCTCCACTATACGGGGCCCCGGGGGCCCGGCCAATGGGACCAACCGCCCGGCCTCGGATCTCGGCCCCGGGGACGGAGCCTCACACGAACCGTCGGATGGTGTCCAGAAGATGTTGCTGATCGAAGGCCCCCTTCACGATGTAGGCGTCCGCGCCGGCCTCGATCCCCCGCCGCCGATCCTGTTCCGAGCCCAAAGAGGTGACCAGGACGACCGGCAGACGTTCCAGGCGGGGGTCCTGGCGGATCCGGGCGGTCAACTCCAGGCCGTCCATCCGGGGCATGTCCACATCCGAGACCACCAGGTCCACCTGGAGTTCGGCCAGCCGTGCCCAGGCATCGTGCCCATCCGTCGCCACCTCCACCGCATATCCCGCGCTCCGCAGGATGCTGCGCAACAGGGTACGGGTGGTGGTGGAGTCGTCCACCACCAGGATGCGGGGCGCGCCGGGCCGGGCTGCCGGCCTTGCCGGCCCGTCCGCCGCGGCCAAGGCCACCGGCGCGGTGGACCCCACGGCCCGCAGCAGGTCGCCCACGTGGAGCACCAGGATGGGCTCCCCGGAACCCCGGAGCGCGACCCCGGCCACATGGACCACCGAGTACAGGGGATCGGGCAGGGGCTTCACCACCAGCTCCTCCATCCCCTCCAACCCATCCACCCAGCAGGCCGCCATCCGAGGACCGCATTCCAGGGCCACCAGGATGGGCTCCGGCCCTGAAGCCCCGGGCCCCAGACCCAAGAGCCCGGCCAGATGGGCCACCGGGATCGCGCGGCCGCCCACCTGGACGGCCGGCCCCCCCTCCACCGAGACCACTCCAGAGCCCTCCACCGGCAGGAGACGATGGACGTGGTGGACCGGCAGGGCAAAACGCTGCCCTCCGGCCCGGACCACCAAGCAGAGGGTGGCCGCCACCGTGAGGGGCATGGTCAGGGTGAAGGTGGTGCCCTGCCCCACCCGGCTCTCCACATCCACAGTGCCCTGCAGCCGCTCCACCTGGTCCCGGACCACATCCAGGCCCACGCCCCGGCCCGAGATGGTGGAGACCGCGGACCGGGTGGAGAAGCCCGGCCGGAAGATCAGCCACAGGGCCTGGCCCGCATCGTACTTCTGCCGCTCCTCCGGCCCGATGATCCCCCGCTCCACCGCCCGACGGAGCACCATGGCCGGATCGATGCCCCGACCATCGTCCTGCACCCGGATGCGGAGGCCGTCCCCCTGCTGGGTGGCCTCCAGGACCAGGGACGCCTGCCTGGGCTTGCCCGCGGCCACCCGTTCCTCCGGCCCCTCGATGCCGTGGTCCACCGCGTTGCGGAGCAGGTGGATCAGAGGCGCCTTGAGCTGCTCCACGATGGCCCGATCTACCTCCACCTCGTCGCCCAGGATCTGGAACCGGATCTCCTTGCCCTGTTCGCGGGCCAGATCCCGCACCATCCGGGGAAAGGTCTCCAGGAGCCCCGACAGCGGAACCAGCCGGGTCTGTTGGACGTCGTCCTGGACCCCGGCAATGGCCTGGCCCATCCGATGGTTCAACCGATGGACGAACTGGACCAGGCGGCCCATCTCCCGGCGCATGTGGGCCAGATGCGCCTCCTGCTCCTCCAGGTGTTCCTGCCACAGGCGGACCCCGTGCCAGGCCTCCAGGGCCCCCGGGGCCCGGTGGGCTCCCTCCATCCACCCCCGGCTCTGGGCCCGAAGCCGCTGCCAACGCCGCTCCCAGGTCCCCAACCGACGATGGAGCTCCTGGATCTGGTCCACCAGCCGGTGGAACCCGTTCCGCAACACCTGGAGCTCCCCCACCTGGCCCATCAACGCGTCCAGCTTGGCCGTGGAGAGCCGGACGGTCTCCTCGGCCCGGGCCCTGTCCTCGGACCCGAGGGAGCGGCCCCTGTGGCCGACGGTTTCCGGCCCCGAAGAGGCCGGGGACTCCCATGGCGAGGGGGAAACGGGCGCGGCCTTCTCCGGGCCCGACACCGCCGACGGCCCGGGTGGCTCGCCCCGGGGGGGTGTCGCCGGCCTGGGGGACGGGGCGGGCGGCTCGATGCCCGGGGCCGAGGGCGCGGGCTCCCCAGGCCCCTCCTGGGCAGCTCGCTCCAGCTCCTGGCAGAGGGCATCCACCGAGACGGACTCCGGGTCGGGGGCCTCCGCCGCCTCCTGGATCGCGTCCAGGGTGCGGTAGAGCAGGTCGAACAGACCGGGCCGGAGGGGCTGCACCCCCTCCTGGACCTGGTCCAAGAGGGTCTCCATCCGGTGGGCCAGGTCGCCCACCGGGCTCAGGCCGATGGCCCGGGCCGATCCCTTCAGGCTGTGGGCCAGGCGGAAGAGCTCCTGGAGGAGGGGGGCCTGGTCCTGGGGGTCCACGCCCTCCTCCAGGCGCAGCAGACACCGGTTGGCCTGTTGCACGTACTCCCCGGCCTCGGCCCGAAAGGCCCGGCGCAGCTCCTGCAGCAGTTCCTCGTCCAGGTTCATGCCAGTTGGTATCCCTTGGTAGCCTCCACCAGTTGTCGGGCCAGCGTCTCCAGGTTCTGGGCCGAGCTCTGGGACTGCCGGGCGCTGGCGACGAACTGGTCTGTGGCCTGCTGGATGTCCCGGATGGCCTGGGCGATCTGGTCCATCCCCAGGTTCTGTTGCTGGGCCGAGGCCGCGATCTGCCGGGCCGCGAAGGTGGAGTACTCCACAGCCTGGCTGAGCTCCTGGATCACCTCCACTGTCCGGCGGGCCATCTCCATGCCCTCCTCCACCCCCTTGGCCCCCTGCTCGGTGGCCATGACCGCGGCGTTGGTGGCCTTCTGGATCTCCCCCAGGATGTCCTGGATCTGGTGGGTGGCGGCCTTGGCCTGCTCGGCCAGGTTCCGCATCTCCGTGGCCACCACGGTGAAGCCCTTGCCCTGGTCGCCGGCCTTGGCGGCCTCGATGGCCGCGTTCAGGGCCAGCAGGTTGGACTGGTCCGCGATGTCGTTGGAGGTGGCCGTGATCTCGCCGATCTGTTGGGTCCGCTCCGAGAGGGCCAGGATGTCCTGGGCGATGACCTGCATCTTCGCGTAGATGTTCTGCATGCTCCGCTCCAGGGTCGCGGCCATCTCCTGGCCCTGTTGCGCGGCCTCCACAGACTGCTGGGCCCGTTCGGCCACCTCTCGGGCCAGGTTGGCCGTCTGCTCCGCGGTGGCCCGGACCTCTTCCACGGTGGCCGTCACCTGGGTGATGGCCGCGGACTGCTGGCTGGTGCCCGCGGTGTGCTCGTTCACCACCGAGAGCATCTCCGACGAGGTCATCCCCAGGCTGCGGGCGCTCTGCTGGATCTGGGACGAGAGCGCGGCCAGGTTGGCCACGGTCTTCTCAAAGGCGGTCTCCAGGTGGTCGAGCTGGGTGGCCACCTGGTTGTACGAACCCATCAGGGAGCCGAACTCGTCGTCCGCGTACACGGGCAGGCGAGGCGGCGCGGTGGAGAACCGGGCCGTCAGGTCTCCCTGGGCCAGCCGATCCAAGGCCTCCACGAACTGGCGCAGGTCCTGGCTCACCAGGGTGTCCAGGGCCTGGGCCACCGTGCGCAGCGGGCAGGCCACGGCCCGGGTCAGCAACCAGGCCAGGCCGCTGCCCAGGACCAGGTACAGGGCCAACAGCCCCCAGGCCAGGGCAAGGGCCGTGTTCGTCTGGCGTTCGATCTGTTGGTGGAGGGCCTCGGTCTCCGATCGGTAGCCCGCCAACTGCGCCCGGGCCGTCTCCTCGAACTGGGCCACCAGGGGAAGGAGCTCCCCGCGCCAGAGGGCATAGGGATCCGCTCCCTCGGCAACGGCAACGGCCATCTCCGCCCAGGCCTGGTCGTAGCGGGCCAGGATCCTCTGCAGTTGGGCCAGCCGGCGTCGCTCCTCGGGGTCCATGGCCTGTTCCACGAGCCTGCCCAGCTCCATGTCGAGCCGCGCCTCCACCTCCTGGATGGAGCGGGGCGGTTCCTGGCCGTCCAGGGCGGTGAACTGGAGCTGGCTGCGGAGGTTGAAGTCGGCCACCACCTGGGCCAGGAGCGCGGCCTGGGCGGTGAGGGTCGTCAGGGAGTCGTTCTCGCCGTGGACGATCCGGGTCTGCCGGATGTTCCACCCGATGACCCCCACGCCCAGGAGCATCAGGAGCCCGGCGAACAGATAGATCCGACGACGAAAAGGCATGCGCAGCATCCACTCTCTCATGGAAGTATCCCCTCCGTTCCAGACAGGCTTCCGGGCCCCTCCAGCCCCTCTTCAGGCGTGGGACGAGGGGGGTGGGTCCGGGTCATCGGATGGACATCTGCCGGGGCCTCACCCGCGTTCCGGGCCTGCCTCGGGCGGGCGAGGGCCCCACTCCCGAGGCTCCGAGGGGGCGTGGAGGCCATACCGGCCCCGGCGTTGGTCCACCTGCAGCCGCGCCGGGGGCAACAGGCGGTCCAGGTCGAGCACGGCGGCCAGGTCCGGTGTCAGCCCGCGGACGCTGCCCAGCAGGGCGGAACGCTGCCTCCCCAGCGGGGGTTGGAGCTCGTCCTCGAAGACCTCCCGGGAGCCCTCCACCGCGTCCACCCACAGGCCCACCGTCCAGCCCGGGGCCATGGCCACCAGGATCGCCGCTCCCTGGCGGGGACCATCGGGCTGGGGCAGCTCCAGCCAACGGGCCAGATGGAGGACCGGGATCACCTGGCTCTGCCGGTTGATGAGCCCCAGCCAGTGGGGCGGGGCTCCGGGCAGAGGCACCACAGTGGGTTCGGCCTCCACCCCCACCACCTGGCGGATGGGAAGCGCGTAGCGCTCTGTGCCCAGGGAGAAGAACAGCAGCGACAGGGAAGCGCCGGTGCGCTCCTCGGCCATCGGCCGGGCCAGGAGCTCGGCCCGGGCCTGGAGAACGGCCTGGACATGTGGGTCCATCCCGTTGCGCTCAGGGGGGGCAGTGGGGTCCTGTAGGTCGTCTGGGTGGGCCGACATCCTCATGGCAGTGGGTCCCTGTCCTTCCGCTTGTCCGGGGCAATGGGCAGCCGTGTAATGTATTATCGGCCTGAGCCCTTCGAACCATCCCTGCGCCAAATGCGGGAAACCTCACCCACCCGCCTGTCCATATCATGAAAACAAATGGATCCTTTCTTTCGATTTCAGGATCCTTGGCCCGAGACCTCAGATACTCCCATCGGGTCGCCCCAGGCCTTCGTGGAAATCCGCCAGAGGGAAAGACGGGACATCCGGACCGAGGGCCCGCCTAGAGGCGGAGTTCCCACCTCACGAACCTGGGCCACTGGACCGATGCGCAGCCTGTGGGCAGCGACGATCTGAGAGCTGACGTGGCCTTTTGGGTCGGGTCCACCCACTCGCCTCCAAATTTCGCGGATCCGAGGACCGATCGGCGGTAGACAATTCCTCCATCCTGTGGAATAATAGGAACCCACAGGAGGACAGCGCCATGAGCACAACCCGATCCTATCCCAGCTACGTTGCCTGTGTCGCGGAGATCCTCAGCTCCTCGCCCGAGCCGCTGGACATCCAGACCCTGATCCAGCGGGTACAGGAACGCCGCCCGGTAGGCAAGGCCGTCAAGACCTCGGTCTACAATGCCCTGCGCCAGCTCTTCCAGGCCGTTCCTGTATCCCCCGGACGATATGGCTGGCTTTCCTCCTTGCTCCAGGGGCAGTGGTTCCGCCACCACCTGACAGACCAGGAGATCCAGCGGGGCCTCCTCTTCCTGGACGAGCTGGAACACATGGTCTTCTTCCCCGACTTCTTTCCAGACCAGGAAGACGACGGCCGCCGGTTGACCCTGGAGCTCATGGGCGGGCCCACCCTCCAGGCCTGGGCCACCGTCAGCGACGACACCTGGGCCCTCCAGCTGGGGTCCCAGTTCTCCGCGTGGGTGGACGATCTCGGGGGGCGGGCCCAGGACGACCTGCTCATCTGGGCCATCGACGTCCAGGGGGGGAGATACGGCTTCCGGCTCCAGCCCCGGGAGTCGCGGCAGGAAGAGGAGATCGCTCGGCGCAACCTCCTGCTCGCGCGCACCGCCGAGGAGATCGTGGCCCTGGATCGGCGCAGGCAGCGGAAGGAGAAGGGCGTGCGGCCCTGGGAGCTGGCCGCGGCCCTCATCGCCCGGAAGGTCTACGGGGAACCCATCCCCCCCGACGAACTGCACGAGGTCCTGCAACACCACAGCCGCCTGACGCTGGTCAAGGTCCAGACCTCGCCGAAGCTGGACGAGGAGAGCCGGATGCAGGGGGGAAGGGCCGACACAGAAGAGACCGGGTTCGAGATGTTCTACGTGCTGGACTCCGAGGCCCATGCCGCTCCTCCCCGAACCGGCTCCTCCCCGTCCATGCCCTCGACGCCGGAACCCCACCCGGGCTTCGTGGACCTGAGCCTGGACCCCTTCTACAGCAGCCGTTTCTCCAGCGACGTCTTCGAGATCTTCGGCGAGGAAGAGCTGTACGAGTGGCTCGCCTCGGAGGCCGACGCCCCGCCCGAGACATGCCCCAGCTACGAGGTCTACCTCACCGAGTTCTACAGCCGCACCCCGGAGGAGGATCCCCTGAGCCACGGGGACTTCCACCTGTTGGAGGCAGAGCTGGAGAACCTGATCGCCCTGGAGGAGGAGTTCGGCTACCTGCTCCCGGAACAGGAGGCCCGCAAGAAGGCCCTGGCCGATCTCCTCTTCATCGATCCCGACGTCTTCTACCGAGACCGGGACTGGGGCGATCTGTCCGACTTCGAGGACCCCTACGGCCCCTTTGGTGGGGCCGACTTCTGAGCGAGGAGACGCTCCGCACCGGTGAGCCGCCCCCGGGCCCCAGGGACCGGTGGGCTGCTCCCAGAGAGAGGGCCGTTCCGGCCGACACGGAGTGTGACAGCCTGAGACGCGACAAGGCGGGGGCTCCGGGTCGACCCCCGCCTTTGTACGTTGCCCAGCCTATGGACCGATCGGGCTCCCATGTCCAAACCGGTTGACTGCCCCTACTTCTACGGCGACTACTTCCGCGGCAACCATCGGGAGGCCTGCCGCCTGTTGGAGGCCAACCCGGAGAACCCGCGCCCCTGGCGGCGGGCCCTGTGCCGTACCTGTCCGGTGCCCCAGGTCCTCCGCACCACCAACTGCCGGGACCTCCGCCTGGAGGCCACGGTGGTGCGGCGGCTCCTACGGGACCGGGTGGAGATCACCTTTGCCGTCTGCGGCGAACACTTGGAGGAGCTGGCAGACCCCCGCCACTGCCCCCACTGCACCTCCCCCTCGGCATGAGCGCTCCCGGTGCCGTCATCCCCGGGAACCCTGCTGGCGGATCTCCGCCTCCACCGAAACAGGCGCCAGCGCCGCCTTCCGGAAGGGGGACATGGCCCGGAGGAACCGCTGGGAGAGCCACCGGAGGGGAGAGCGCCGGGTCCCGGGAGCCGGGCTCCCCATCCCCTGGTGCTCCAGGTAGTGGATGGCCTGCTCGTAGCCGGCCTGCACCAGTCGATCGGTCTGGTTCCAGTCGTGGATGCCGGGAGGGTCGTCCACCTCCAGGCGGATCCGGTGCAGCCGGACCCGACGGCGGTTCTCCAGGAGCAGCAGGTCGTGTTCGGCCTGGCGCCGCAGCATGGTGCTGATGCTCCGATCCACGATGGCGGCCAGGCCCCGGTGCAGCGGGCCCAGAGGCGTGGGCTCGTTCCAGATGTGGAGGGCGTAGACCTCGTCCGCGCCCCGTTCCAGGGCCACCCGCAGGGGCAGGGGCGTGACGGTGCCGCCGTCGATGAAGCGCCGGCCGTCCACCGTCCAGGGTGGGTGCAGGGGCGGGAGCGCGGTACTGGCCATCAGCGCGTCCAACACCCGATGGCCGGGATGGTCGCCGAAGACATGGAGCGTCTCGGTATCCAGGTCCGTCGCGGTGATGTAGAGCCGCACATGGCGGACCAGGGCGCCGAAGGTGAGGGCCGGGCTGATGCCGTGGCGTTGGAGGAAGGCGTAGAAGTTCCGGTTGTCGTAGAGGCTCTCCTGGCCGGAGAGCAGGCGCCACAGGACCCGAAGCCGTCCACCGGGATAGACGTCCTCCTTCCGGGTGCTGGCCCACACCTGGTGGAGGGCATCCACCTGTGCCAGGCTCAGCTCCTGGGCCAGGAAGGCCGCGTTCAGGGCACCGGCCGAACAGCCCACCAACATCTCGGGGTAGATCTCCCGCTCCAGCAGGGCCCGCAGGGCCCCCACCTGGAGCGCACCTCGGTTGCCGCCGCCGCTCAACACGAAGGCTCGCATGGACGCCTCCTGTCGTCCAGGGCCCTGGGCCTGGGAACCAGGCGGGCCGGGCCCTACCGCCTCTGCTCTGCCTCCACCCTATCCCACCTCGGGCTTCCGGGCAATAGGACACCCGATCAACCAGAGGGTATCCGTAATTCACGATTTGAGCCAAACGGAGGAGTGAGCATCCTCCGGTGCGGCATCGCCCCTCTGGGATCGGCATCCGAGGATGCCGACTCCGCTACGCATTCGTGAACTGCTGCGTATAAGTATACCCTGATGTCTACGAGGCAGGGATCGTTCTCGCGGAGCGGTCGAACCGGGGGCCTGGTCGGCTCCGGGCGGCGAGGCCCGATTCAGGTCCGCTGGCGGGGGTCCAGGGCGTCTCGCAGGCCGTCTCCCATGAAGTTGATGCTCAGGATGGTGAGGGAGATGAAGAGGCCGGGCCAGATCACCACCCAGGGGGTGAAGGTCAGGAAGTCCTTGCCGTCGTAGAGGAGGCGCCCCCAGGTGGGCACGTCGGGGGGGAAACCCAGGCCCAGGAAGGAGAGCGCGGACTCGTTGAGGATGGCGCTGGCCACGCTCAGGGTGGCGGAGACGATGATGGGGCTGAGGACATTGGGCAGGATGTGCCGGCGCAGGATCCCGGTCTGGTGGACGCCGATGTTGACGGCGGCCTCCACGAACTCCTTCTCCTTGACCGAGAGGACCGATCCCCGCACCACCCGGGCCGTGGGCATCCAGCCCAGGATGCCGATGACGGAGACGATGAGGAGGAAGATGCCCAGCTCCGGGCCCAGGAGCTTGCGCAGGGTGTCCCGGAAGAGCATGATGATCACCAGCAACAGGGGAAGCTGGGGCAGGGCCAGCATCATGTCGGTGAAACGCATGAGGGGGTTGTCCAACGCGGGGAAGTAGCCGGAGAGGAGCCCCACCAAGGTGCCGAAGAAGATCGCGATGGCCATGGCCACCACGCCCACGGCCAGGGAGATGCGGCCGCCGTAGAGGTTGCGGGCCAGCAGATCCCGGCCCAGGTCGTCGGTCCCAAAGGGGTGCTCCCAGCTCGGCCCCAGGTTGGCCTGGGTGATGTCGATGTACTCCGGATCCACCCGGTAGAAGAGGGGGCCGATGAGGATGCCCAGGACCAGGAGGGCCAGCACCACCAGGCCGATCATGGCCAGGCGGTTGCGTCGGAACTGCACCCAGGCATCGCCCCAGAGGGTGCGGTGGGTGCGGCGGACATCCTGGGCCAGCTGTGGCGGTGGGGCGGTCTGGGTTCGTACGGCCATGGACCGAGGGCTCCGTGGGCTATTGGTAGGTGATCCGGGGATCCAGGACGGCGTAGATCATGTCCGCGATGAGGTTGAAGGCCACGATGAGGACCGCGAAGATGAAGGTCACCGTCTGGACCGTAGGGATGTCGAAGCTCTGGATGGAGAGGATGAGGAGGGCTCCCAGGCCGTTCACCCGGAAGATCTGCTCGGTGATGATGGCCCCCGCGAAGATCTGGGGGATGCCCAGGGCCACCAGGGTGACCACCGGGATCAGGCTGTTGCGCAGCACGTGGCGAAAGACCACGTAGCGCTCCCGAAAGCCCTTGGCATAGGCCGTGCGCACGTAGTCCTGCTTCAGGTTGTCCAGGACGGAGGAACGGGTGTAGCGGCTCAGCGCGGCGGTCTGGAAGAAGGCCAAGACCCCGACCGGCATGGCCATCTGCTTGATCTGGGCCACGAAGCTGGCCCAGTCTGTGACCTCCAGGGTGGTGTTGTAGACCGAGGGGAACCACTTCAGGTTCACGCTGAAGACCACGATGGCCAGCAGCCCGGTGAAGAAGGTGGGCATGGAGTAGCCGATGACGGCCAGGACCGTGCTGATCTGGTCGAAGATGGAGTTCTGACGGATGGCCCCGATGACCCCCAGGGGGACCGCGATGAGGACGGCCAGCAGGTACGCAAAGCCCACCACCCACAGGGTCTGGGGCACCCGTTCCACGATCAGGTCGATGACCGGCTTGCCCCGACTGCTCCAGGAGGTGATGCGCAGGCGGTCCTCCGAGCCCGGGAAGGTGATGCCCGTGGTCTCCTCCAGGATGTTCAAGGGCTCGTTGATGAAGAACTGCTTCATCCACAGCAGATAGCGGACGTGGAAGGGCTCGTCCAGCCCTAGGGCCTCCCGGATCTGGGCCCGGACCTCGGGCTTGATCTGGGGGGGCAGGGTGCCGGTGGGGTCGCCAGGGGCCAGGTCTAGGACGGCGAAGATGACGAAGCTGATGGCCAACAGCGTGGGGATGGCGGTCAGGATGCGTCGGATGAAGTAGTTGCCCATCGCGCGTGCTCCACGGGGGCGATGCCGGGTGCGGCCCTGGCGGCCGCACCCGGCTCGTGGGCTCTTGGGGCCGGCCTCTTGGATGCCGGCCCGGTCCTCCCGGGGTCGGTGGGCTCTGGGGGCCTACCGACCCCGGGGGAAAGAGAGGGCCTGGGGCCTACTCCTCACGATACCAGTCGGCGATGTTCCACATCTCCGAATCCCAGGCGTTCATGCGGACGCCCTTCAGGGTGTTGCTGTACGCGGACACGGAGCCCCGGTGGACCAGAGGCACCATCACCCCCTCCTGGATCAGCATGTCGTTGAGCGCGATGACGATCTCCGCCCGCTGATCCAGGTCCGCGGTCCGGGTCAGCTCCTTGTACAGCGCGTCGTACTCCGGGTTGCACCAGCGAGGCACGTTGTTGCCCAGCCAGTTGTTCCAGGGCCCGGAGACGTTCTCGCACAGCCAGTTGGACATGTAGAGCTGCGGGTCCACGCCGGTGGAGCCGTTGGTGTACATCTCCACGTCGGAGTAGAACTTGCCGTAGGTGTCCGGGCTGTTGGGGTCGCCGCCGAAGAAGACCGCCGCGTCGATGTTGCGCAGCTCGGTCTCCACGCCGATCTGGGACCACCACTGCTTGATCAGGGCCTGGGTCTTCTGGCGCACCGAGTTGGTGGAGGTCTGGTAGAGGATCCGCATGGGCACGCCGTTGTACTCCCGGATGCCGTCGCCGTCCGTGTCCACCGCGCCGATCTCATCCAGCAACGCGTTGGCCCCATCGATGTCCTGGGTCAGACACCAGTCGTTGTTCGTGGAGGCGTAGCGCTCCGGCGCGGGGAGGACGTTGCAGGTCAGGCGGCCGGCCGGGCCGTAGAGCTGCTCCACGATGACGCTGCGGTCGATGGCCATGGACAGCGCCTGGACCACCTGGGGATCGGTCAGGAAGGGGTGGGGGTTGACGTTGCAGTACTCCTGCAGGTCCTCCGGCAGCTCGCTGCAGTACTCGGGATCCGAGACGTAGACGTTCACCGAGCGCATGTCGCCCAGGCCCGGGTCCGGGTTGGCCTTGTTGATCATCAGCCGCTCCACGTTGGTGGCAAAGGCGGCCACCACCGTGCCCAGGCCCGCGGCCTCCATGGACTGGAGGATCTGGGGCTCCACCTGGAGGTTCCAGGCGTAGTCCGCCTCGCCAGTCTCCAGGACAGCCCGGGCCGCGGCCGCCGCGTCGCCGCCACCCTTGAAGATGACCTGGGAGAAGTAGGGCTTGTCCGGCTCCCGGTAGTACTCGTTGGGCTCGTAGATCACCACGTCGTTGACCTTGAAGTCCACGATCTTGTAGGGGCCGGTGCCGTGGGGCATCAGGTTCTGCTCGGTGCAGGTCTGGGCCGCGGCGCCCACGCAGTTCTCGAACTGGGCCTTGTGGAGGATGGGGGTCAACGCGCCCACGAACGCGTTGTAGGGGTAGGGCATGGGCCCCTCGAAGGTGATCTTCACCGTCAGATCGTCCAGGGCCTCCACGTTGGCGATGCCCTCGAACTGGCTGATCTGGGCGCAGCCGGTGTCCGGCGCGGTGCAGTACTGCCAGGTGAAGACCACGTCCTCCGCGGTCAGGGGCGCCCCGTTGGACCACTTCACATCCGGCCGCAGCTTCCAGGTGATGGAGGTCAGGTCCTCGGAGAAGCCGCCGTTCTCCAGGGTGGGGACCTCCACGGCCAACCGGGGCACGATCTCGCCGTTCTCGTCGTAGTTGGCCAGGGGCTCCAGGGTGATGGCGCTGGCGTCGATGTCCTTGGTGCCGCCGGACAGGTAGGGATTGGCCAGGGAGGCGGCCTGCCAGTAGAGGATGGTCAGGGTGCCGCCGGCTCCACGACCTGTGGCCGGCATCGCCTCCTCCTCGGCCGGCGCGGCCTCCTCCGCGGGCGCGGCCTCCTCGGCCGGCGCGGCCTCCTCCGCGGGCGCGGCCTCCTCGGCCGGCGCGGCCTGCTGCCCACCCGGGCAGGCCGCCAGGACGAAGGCCAGGGCGATCAACAGAATCGCCAGGCGCATGGGGGTAAACAGTCGGGTGACCTTCATACGCGGCTCTCCTTTGATGTGGTGGATGGACGAAACACCCTCGAGGTTGTTCCTTGGGCACTCCACGGACCCAGGGGAGGTGCTGTGGAGCAGCCAGTCCGACCGTGCTCAAGGTTGTGTTCGGGGGATGTCCTTGCGGCCAGATCTCGCCTGGAGCTCCTGCCCAGATAGTACACCGATTCAGGCCATCTGTCAAAGTAGTTTTCGTAGTTTTCGCTCCGGACGGGCCGCAGCGGCTCCGGTCCAGGCGGCCCCGCCGCCAGGCCCCTCCGGCGTTCGGGCGCTCAGGGCCGGGCTGCCCTGCGGGGGCTCCGGTCTTCGAACCGTTCCAGGGCCCGGACCACCCGAGGGGGCAGGGTCCGGGCTCGGCGGCGCAGGAAGGCCAGGACCCGACGGGGGGGAATGCCCTCTTCCAGGGCTCGCCTCAGGCTGCGCTGGGTGATCCGGTAGACGTACTCGGGGTAGCTGGCCTGCCAGAGGGCAAATCGCTCCACCCGGAACCGATCGATCAACCTGGTGGAGAGGGGCACCCGGACCGTGAAGTCCTCCTCCACCACCAGGGGGCGGCGGGGGGGCTCGCCCGGCGGCTCCGCGTCCAGGCCCAGCCATCGGGCTCCCCATCCGCTCAAGGAGACAAGCCGGTCATCCCCCGCGGAGGGCTCGGCCAGGTCCACGGCCTCCAACCAGTAGAGGGGGCCCGCGAAGAGGAAACGCAACAGCGCCCCCTCCACCCGGTCCCAGTGCTCGAAGCCCCGGAGGAACTCCTGGGTGGCGGTGTCCCGCACATACCAGCTGGTGTATCCATCCGGGGGACGCTGGAAGTCCGGGGCCGTCTCGCGGACGGCCTGGATGAGCTCGGCCTGGCTGTACCAGCATCCGGGCTGGAGGCCACGCAACAGCTCCAAGATGGCCTGTCGGGCCTGGAGAGGATCGTTGCGCCAGTTGCCCTGGGTGCAGTCCAGCCCCGGCACCCGACACAGGTCGTTCCATTCGGGGGAATGGCACCAGGCCTCCCACAGGGTGCGCCGCTGTTCGGCCCGGGTCTGGTCCAGAAACGCGTAGACCCGGTTTCCCGTGAGCCGGACCCGACCTGCCGGATCCCGGCGCAGCCAGCCCAGCCGCCTGGCCAGGTGGAGGAGCAGGGCCAGGCGGACCCGGGCCATCTCCGCCTCCACGGTGGCCGGATCCCCCGCCTCCTGGGGCACGACCCCGGGCCCTGGCTGCAGGCGCTCCTGGAGGCGGGCCAGGTCCTCGGGTTCCGGCTCCCCGGCCTCGGTCAGGGCCATCCCCTGGGTATGCAGGAAGCCCAGCAGGGTCCCCATGTCCTCCAGGAAGGCGCTCTCCGTGGGGATCATCCGGGAGGGGGGAGGAGGCGGGACCGGATGGAGGGGCAGGGTGGACGCCTCCTCGGCCCGGGGTTTGGGCAGCCAGGGGATCACGTCGCTGGGCAGGTAGACCACCGTCTGGGCCCGGGAGCCGGCGCCCTGAAACCCCCGGCCCAGGAAGCCGTAGTAGTAGAGGAGCTCGGCCACCCCCTCCGGGGCATGCCAGGGGGTCTCCCGGGCCAGCCGGGCCGGCCCCATCTGGCGGATGCTGCCGAACTCCCGGCTGAACTGGGCCTCGGCCACCTGGCCCCCTTCGGCCAACAGGTGGTCCAAGGCCTCCTGGGCCCGGGGGTGGTAGTCCACCAGCTCCTGGTAGGCCATGAGGATGGAGGTGGGGTCCGTGATCTGGGCGGCCAGGAGCTCCACGGCCTGCTGGTGGTTCTCCGCCGCGTCCAAGAGCGCGCCCCGCAGCTCCGCGATGACCTGGAGCAGGATGTCCGGGTAGTCGGCGAGCATCTGGGCCGTGGTGGGCATGGGTGGCCGTTCCCGTGTTGGCGCCCGGCGGATTTTCCGGTATACTCTAGGGCAGTTCGGCAAGCCTTCCCTTGGGTACAGGAGACCTCGCCATGAGAAGCCGTCGCCCCTCCGATCGCTCCGTTGCCGGTGGGTGGACCCTCGCGGACATTTTAAGGGACGTGGCGGTAGCCTGGCAACTTCTCCGCGATCCCGCGGTGCCGGGCCTCCTGAAGCTCACCGTGCCGGCGGCGGGCCTGTTGTACTGGCTCTCGCCCATCGACCTCCTCACCGGCATGCCCTTCGACGACCTGGCGGTGCTGGTGCTGGCCGCGCGCCTCTTCGTCCAGATGGCCCCTCGCGAGGCCGTGGAGCGGGCCCTGCGTCGCGTTTACGGCATGCCCGCGAACCGGCCGGACCCAGAGATCTGGGACATCTGGAACCGCCCCTCCCAGGGAGGCGCCCGGGGCCAGACCATCGACGGCCAGTGGCGTGTGGTGGACGAGTCGTCCGAATGAGCCGTTCCCGATCCCCCAGGAGCCCCCGACCATGACCGAGCCCCAGGAACCCATCGCGGCCCCGGAGAGGCCGACCCCTCCCGCCACCGAACTGGATTTCGGAGCGGTCACGGAGATGTTGGACGTGGCGCCCAGCACCTTGCGGCGTTGGGTCCAGCGGTTCGCCGACTACCTGGAAACGGCCACGGCCGCGCGGGACAGCCGCTTCAGCGCCCGGGATGTGGAGACCCTGAGCATCGTGCGGGGGCTGCTGGCCGAGGGCCTCTCCTTCCAACAGGTGGAGGCCCGCCTCCGCACCCTGCACGGCATGGGGCGGGACAGGGGGGATGCCGAGGAGGGGGCCACTTCGTCGGGGCAGGCCCATCTGGCCCTGCCCCAGGCCACGGTACGCCAGGCCGTACAGGGGATCCTGGAGACCCAACAGGCCATCCTGAACAACCAGGCCACCATCCGGGAGCTGCTGGGCGTGGTGGTGCAGGACAACTTCAACCTGAAGGAGGAGAACCGGCGGCTCCGGGAGCGGATGGTGGAGCTGGAGCGGTCCCTGGCCGAGTACCAACGCCGGGAGGAGACCCGTAAGGAGCGCCTGGAAAGCCGCCTGCGGGGGGTAGAGACCACCCTGGGGGCGCTCCAACAGCAGTTGGCGGCCTGGGTGCAACGTCAGCGGGAGCGACGTCGTCACTGGCTCTGGTGAACCGAGGCCGGCTCCAGCCGGATCCCATCCCCGCGACTGGTGAAGGTCTGGGGCTGAAGCAGGCAGCCCACCAGGTCGTACTCCATGGCCCCCTGGATGTGGACCGGCACCATCTCGCCCGGGGCAACGCCCGTGCCGCCGGGGACCAGGACCAACCCGTCGATCTCCGGAGCATCTCGGTAGCTTCGGCCCAACAACAGGGGCTCTCCGCTCCCCTGGATCGTCCCCTCGCCCTCGACCAGGACCTCCAACACCCGGCCCACCTGGGCCTGGTTGCGGCGCAGGCTGATGGCCTGTTGCACCTCCATGAGGCGGGCATAGCGTTCGGCCTTCACCTCCTCCGGCACCGGGTCCGGCAGGGTGGCGGCCGGCGTGCCGGGCTCCGGGCTGAAGGTGAACGCGCCCACCTTGTCGAACTCCACCTCCTGGAGGAACGCCAGCAGACGCTGGAACTCCGCCTCGGTCTCCCCGGGGAAGCCCACGATGAAGGTGGTGCGCAGGGCCAGATCCGGCATGGCCGCGCGCAGCTTCTCGATGTGGTCGTACACCCGCTCCAGCCGGCTGGGCCGGCGCATCCGGCGGAGGACCCGGGGGTCCGCGTGCTGGAGGGGCATGTCCAGGTAGGGGACGATCTTCTCCTCCTGGGCCATCACCTGGATGAGGGTGTCGCTCACATGGCCCGGGTACGCGTACATGAGCCGCACCCAGCGCAGTCGGTCATCCGTGCGGTGGCAGATGGCCTGGAGGAGCCGGGGCAGGCTATCGGGCTCACCCCAGTCCCGGCCGTAGTCCGTGGTGTCCTGGGCCACGATGACCAGCTCCCGGGCCCCGCCCCGGACCAGGTTCAGGGCTTCCTCCACCACGGCCTCCAGGGGGCGGCTGCGGAGCCTGCCCTTGAAGCTGGGGATGGAGCAGAAGGTGCAGGGCGCGTTGCAGCCGTCCGCGATCTTCAGGTACGCACTGCCCGCCACCACGGGGGGACGGGGTACCGGGGCCTGGAAGGGCTGCTCGGGATCGCCCAACAGGGCGTAGCGCTGCAGCCGACGGCCTCGGGGGCCCTCCGCCCGGATGCGTCGGATCAGGGCCACGATCTCCATCCAGCGGCGGGTGCCCAGCAGACCGTCCACCTGGGGCACCTGTGCCAGGATCCGGTCCCCGTTGCGCTGGGCCAGACAGCCCGCGGCCACCAGGATCTGGCCCCGGCGCTTGCGTCGGGCCAGCTCCTGGAGGACACCGATGGACTCCTCCTGCGCGGCCTCCAGGAAGCCGCAGGTGTTGACGATGAGCACATCGGCCTGGTCCGGGTCGTCCGTCGGGGTGTAGGACGCGCCCTGGAGCAGCATCTCCATGCCCTGGCTGTCCACCTGGTTCTTGGGGCAGCCCAGGGTGATCAGATGGTATCGCATGGGGTTCCCTCGATCCGCTCCTCTGCCTCCCAGGCGGCCAGGGCGGCCATCATGGCCCGGTACCGCCGGGAGGCCAGCTCCTGGGCCGGGGAGGTGTTCATGCTCTGCACGGTCCGGCTGAGCACCTGCCGGGCAAAGGCGGCCAGGTGTCCCCGCCGCTCCGACAGGCCCTGGCCCCAGGCGTAGGGCGCGCTGAGGGCATAGGCCAGGGCCTGCACCCCCAGCTTGGAGAGCTTGTCCGCGTCCCACAGAATGGCCGCCTCCAGGGGCTCCAGAGGCGGAGCATCGTCGGGCCGATAGAGCCCCTCGTGGAGGCGGATGGCCGTGGCCACCCGGGCCACCTTCCCGGCGGGGAAATCCGTGCCCCGGAGGATGGTCGCCGCGGCCTGGGCGCCGGCCTGGGCGTGGTCCGGCTCCAGCTTGCGGACATCGTGGAGCCAGGCCGCGGCCTCCACCACCTCCCGGTCGGCTGCCAGCACCTGGGCCAGGTGGAGGGCCAGGGCCACCACGGTGCAGACGTGCTCCCAGCGGTGCTCGAAGGGCACCGCGCCGGGTCCGTCCGTCTCCAGCCGCCACAGCCGGCGGGCCTCCGCGGCGGCCGCTTCCCGGGCGGCGCGCCGCACGGCCTCCCGCCAGGGCATCATGGCCGGGCCTCCTGGAACCGGGCGGACCTGCCCACCCGGGCCCGCTCCAGCTCCAGGATGCGGAAGGGGTAGACGTTGACCACCTCCGTCTCCCGGTAGCGGGTGCGGGTGACCGTGTCGTGCCGATAGACGTGGATGTGGCCGTGGAGCAGGTACCGGGGCTTGAACCAGTCCATGAAGGTCCGGAAACACCGGAAGCCCTGGTGGGCCCGGTCGGGCTGGTCGTGGATGCCCGCCGGGGGCGCGTGGGTCACCAGCACGTCCAGCCAGCGGCCGTGCCGCAGACGGTTGGCCAACAGCCCCGGAAAGAGGTGGTAGATGTTCCACCACATCTGGGTCTCGGTGTACTGGAACCGGGGCGCCGGGCTGTAGCGGAGGGAGCCCTCCAGACCGGCCAGCAGCAGGCCCGCCTCGCTGAAGGTCCGTCGGTGCAGGTCCACAGCCCCGCTGGGGCCGTGGACGGTCCGGTGGTTGGACCAGTACTCCACCTCCCGGCCGTGGTTGCCGTGGACAAAGACGCAGGGTCGGTCCAACATGCTGACCACGAAATCGATGTAGTAGTAGGGCAGGTCCCCGCAGCCCACGATCAGGTCCACCCCCCCGACTCGCTCCCGGATGCCTGCGCTGTAGAGGATGGGGACAACCTTGTCGCTGATGGCCAGGACACGCATGCTCGAGGATCCGGCAGAACGGGACATCGCCATGGCACTCTCCCTGGCTGTCCATTGTAGCATCCCTGGAGACAGGCCCGAAATCGTGTCCCGATCGGCCTCCGGCGGATCTTTCCATGACCCGGATCTTTCCATTACAATGACACCCGTGACCTCCACGCCCCATGCAGGCCCCCGGACCGGGGCCCACGGACCGAGGTCTCCATCCTGCGAGGTGAACTCATGGCTGAGGAGAAGATCCGCGTGCTGATCGCCAAGCCCGGCCTGGATGGCCACGATCGGGGGGCCAAGGTGGTGGCCCGAGCCCTCCGGGACGCGGGGTTCGAGGTCATCTACACCGGCATCCGCCAGACGCCCCAGATGATCGCAGAGGCCGCCCTCCAGGAGGACGTGGACGTGGTGGGGCTCTCCATCCTGAGCGGCGCCCACATGGCCCTGATCCCCAAGGTGGTGGAGCTGCTGCGGGCCCAGGGCCAGGAGGACGTGCTGGTGCTGGTGGGCGGCATCATCCCCGACGAGGATGTGGCGAAGCTCCGGGCGGCCGGGGTCCACCGGGTCTTCGGCCCGGGCACCTCCACCCGGGAGATCGCGGCCTACATCCGCCGGGCCGTGGCCGAACGGGAACAGGCCAGCCACGCCCAGCAACCCGACGACCCCGGGCAGGAGGGGTGACGGTGGCCCGTGGCATGGAGCTGGACCCCTTGCTCCAAGGAGTGCTCCGGGGCGATCGGCGGGCCCTGGCCCGGGCCATCACCCTGGTGGAGAACGGCGCTCCCCTGGCCACTCCGCTGCTCCGAGCCCTCTTCCCCCGCACGGGACGCGCCCACCTGATCGGGATCACCGGCCCCCCGGGCACGGGCAAGTCCACCCTGGTCAGCGGGCTGGCCCGGGCCTATCGGGGCCAGGGTCTTCCGGTGGCCGTGGTGGCCGTGGACCCCACCAGCCCCTTCAGCGGCGGCGCGCTGTTGGGAGATCGGGTGCGGATGGGCAAGCTCAGCGGCGATCCCGGGATCTTCATCCGCAGCATGGCCAGCCGGGGCTCCCTGGGAGGGCTGGCCGCGGCCACCTCGGACGTGATCCTGGTGTTGGAGGCCGCGGGCTTCCCCCGGATCCTGGTGGAGACGGTGGGGGTCGGCCAGGCCGAGGTGGAGATCGCGCGCACGGCCCACACCACCGTGGTGGTGGAGGCACCGGGCCTGGGGGACGAGGTCCAGGCCATCAAGGCCGGAGTCCTGGAGATCGCGGACATCCTGGTGGTGAACAAGGCCGACCGGCCCAGCGCCTCTCGGGCCGTGGCCGCGCTGGAGACGATGCTCCACATGGGCCAGGGGAGGGCTCATCCCGTCTGGCACCACGGCCAGCTCATGTCCCTGGAGGCTCCGGCCCCCTCGGAGACAGACCCCGCCTGGGAGGTGCCGGTGCTCAGGACCATTGCCACCGCGGGAGAGGGGGTGGAGGCGCTCCATCGGGCCCTGGAGCGGCATCGAGAGTGGCTGTGGGAGACAGGCCACCGGGAGCGCCGTGAACAGGCCCGCATGGCCCGGGCCGTGGAGAGCCGGGTGCTGGCCGTGCTGGGCCGCCAGCTTCGGCAGCGTCTGCCGGGCGGGGATCTGGCCGCGCTGGTGGCCCGGGTCTCCCGACGAGAGCTGGATCCCCACACGGCCGCGGAGACCCTCCTGCAGGGTCTGACCCGAGAGCCGCCCCCCGGGGCATGACGTCCGCCCGGGGCGGCGGGCCAACGGGCCTCTCCTGGATCCGCCCTGCACCCCATCGATCGCGCCCGCCTATCGATCGCGCCCGCATTCGTTAGGGTTTCACGAGGCAAAGATGGCGTCCATCACCCTGTTGTTGGGCGGTGCCCGGAGCGGCAAGAGCCGCCACGCGGAGGAGATGGCCCGATCCCTGGGCGGGGATCGGGTGCTTTTTGTGGCCACGGCCCAGGTGCTGGATGAGGAGATGGCCGCCCGGATCCGGCGACACCGGGCCTCTCGCCCCCCGGCGTGGCACACCCTGGAGGCGCCTCTGGGGGTGGGCCAGGCCCTGGCCGAGCTCCCCGACACCTTCCCGGTGACGGTGGTGGACTGCCTGACCCTGCTGGTCTCCAACGTGGTGGGGCAGTTCCCAGAGCCCAGGGAGGACCGGGTGCGAGCTGCGGTGATGGCAGAGATCCGGGCCCTGGTGGCCGCGCTCCAGGCCCGTTCGGGACAGGCGATCCTGATCTCCAACGAGGTGGGCATGGGACTGGTGCCACCCTATCCGTTGGGGCGGGTGTACCGGGACCTGCTGGGGGAGGCGAACCAGGAGGTGGCCCGGGTCGCGGATCGGGTCTACCTGCTGGTGGCGGGCATCCCCATGAGGGTGAAGGGAGATCCGGGGTGAGCGGATTTCGGGTGGCGTTCCAGTTCCTCACGCTGTTCCCGGGGGGCATGCGCCGGCCGCCCACGGCCCAGGAGCTGGGCCACGCGGTGGGCTTCTTCCCCCTGGTGGGCGGGCTGGTGGGCGGGCTGTTGGCCCTGGTGGCCCTGGCAGCCGTGCGGATCGCTCCCCCTTCGGTGGCGGCCGGGGGGGTGTTGGCCTGTTGGGTGGCCGTCACCGGCGCCCTGCACCTGGACGGCCTCCTGGATGCCTGTGACGGCCTGTTCGGGGCCCGAACCCGGGAGGAACGCCTGCGCATCATGCGGGACGAGGCCATCGGGGCATATGCTCTGGCCGGCGGCGTGCTCCTGTTGCTGCTGAAGTTCGCGGCCCTGGAGAGCCTCCTGGCAGGCCCGGGGGGACCGGTAGGGGGGCAGGCCCTGATCGCGGCGGCCGTGCTGGGGCGGTGGGCCATGGCCCTGGCGGTGGTCCGCTTCCCCTATGCCCGGCCCCAGGGGCTGGGGCGGGCCATGGTGGATGCCGCAGGCCCTCGGGAGCTGGCCCTGGCCGGCCTGGTGGCCCTGGGGACGAGCCTGGGACTCTTCGGCGGAGGAGGCCTGGCCCTGTTCCTGGGCACGGTGCTGCTGGTGGAGGCCCTGGGACGATGGATCCAGGACCGGCTCTCCGGCCTCACCGGGGACGTCTACGGCGCCCTGTGCGAGCTGGTCGAGCTGGGCGTGCTGCTGGGGGTCCTGGCCGGCCCAGCAGGATGAGCAGACCAAGGGGACTGCCCCATGGCCTGGCTACAAGGAGATCGGGCGCACCCGGAGGGCCTGGGCCCGACGTCGCAGCTCCTCGGAGATGGTGGGGCCGAAGACCGGCGGCGCCACGCTCTCCACCAGGAAGGAGGCCGCGGCCGCCCCGTACACCCCTGCAGTGGCCAGGTCCCCGGTGTGCAGCCAGCCGGCCAGGAACGCGCCGCAGTAGGCGTTCCCCGCGCCGATGGGATGGGCCACGGCCACCGGCACCGCAGGGATATGGAGCAGCCGTCCGCTGGCCCGTTCCCCCACCAGGGAGCCCTCCTGCCCCAGCCGGAGGACCACCACCGACGCGCCCAGATCCAGAAAGCTACGTGCCAGGGCCGGTGGCTCCAGGGGGCCCAGGAGGGAGACGGCCTCCAGCTCGTTGGCCGAGAAGAGATGGACGACCTGGAACAGGGCCTCCAGCCGCGCCCGGGGAACGGGGCTTTCCGCAGGGCAGAAGGTCTCCACGCTGACCACGCCGCCGGCCTGGCCCAACCAGCCCAGGAAATCCAGGTCGAAGTCGTGGGGATGGATGCCCAGATGGAAACCCCGGGCCCGACGATAGGAGGGGGGCACCCGCTCCGGGACCAGGGCCAGATGGGTGCGGACAGCCTCTGGCGGGACCCGCCACACCTGGGTCCTGCGCTCGTCCTCCTCCAGGAGCTGCCAGGCCCGGGGCGTGGGCTCAGGCCGCACCTGGACCCCTCGGGCGTCCACGCCGCTGGCCGCGAGCCACGCGTACACCGGGTCGGCCCAGTCGGTGCCCACGCTGGCCACCAACCCCACCCGATCGGACCCGGCCCGCATGCCGAAGACGGTCTGGATGCCGCCCCCGCCCAGGACGCCCATATGGGTGGTGCCGTCCGGCAACACGATGTCGTCCACCAGGACGCCGAAGCCGACGACCTCGGGGACACCCTCCGGTGGCCCTGGGTTCATGGGGCTGGAGCGCTCCCGGCCAGCCGCTCCCAGTAGAGGGCCAGCACGCCATCCACCTCCACGTCCACACACACATGGACCGGCCGGCAGTCCGGCCAGCGCCCCTGGGGATCCACCACCGTCTGCCCCCGACAGCGTCCCTCCGTCTCCACCCAGACCCCGACCTCCTCTGTGCGGAACAGTTCCGGGGCCAGCAGATAGGCGATGGCCGAGGGATCGTGGGTGTGGATGTCCCCGTCCATGCCGTACTGGCGGCGGTGGAAGGCCTGGTAGCAGGGCAGGATCCGGCGGAGCTGGTCGGTGGCGGGATTCCCCACCTGCCCCAGGCGCTCCAGGTAGTCCCGGGTCATCACCACCCGGGTGGTCACATCCAACCCCACCATGACCAGGGGCCAGTCTGCGGCGAACACGAGCCGAGCGGCGTGGGGGTCGTTGATGATATTGGCCTCGGCCACGGGGGTCACGTTGCCGGGCACCCGGGCCGCGCCGCCCATGACGACCACCTGGGCCACCCATTCGGGGAGCCGGGGCTCCAGGTGGAGGGCCAGGGCCAGGTTGGTCAGGGGGCCGATGGCGACCAGGGTGATCTCGCCTGGATGGGCGGCCACCGTCTCCACGATGAAACGGGCCCCGGGCATGGCCAGCGGTCGCCCCCGCGGTGGAGGCGGATCCGTGTTGCCAAAGCCGTCCTGGCCGTGGACGAAGGTGCCCAAGGGCCCCCTGGGGACCACCAGAGGCGCGTCCGCGCCGGGGGCCACCGGGATGGCGTCGTGGCCCTCCAGCTCCACCAGGCGCAGGGCGTTCTGGGTCACGGTGGCCACCTCCGCGTTGCCGAAGACGGTGGTCAGGCCCACCACCTCCAGCTCGGGTGAACGCAGGGCAAAGAGGATGGCCATGGCGTCGTCCACGCCGGGATCGGTGTCGATGAGAATACGACGGGAGCCCATGGGATGCTCTCCCGAGACAGGTGGATGGAGTATGGAGACCGATTCAGAACGGCAGCGGCACGTGGAAACGGGCCAACACAGCCCGGATCTCGGCCGCGGTGGGCACCTGGCGGCCGGAGCCCAGCTTCTGCACCTTGGCCGCGCCGGCCGCGTTGGCGAACGCCAGGATGGCAGCCGGCTCCCATCCTTGGAGATACCCGTGGACAAAGGCCGCGGCAAAGGTGTCCCCCGCCGCGGTGGGGTCCCGGACCGGGACCGGAAAGCCTGGGTGCTCCAGGGTCTCGTCCCCCGTGAAGAGGACAGCGCCCTGGGCGCCCCGCTTCACACACACCCAGCCGGGTCCCTGGGAGCGGAGGGCCGCGGCCGCCTCCAGCCGAGTGTCCCCGTCCGCGAAGGCCCCCACCTCCTCCTGGGTCAGGATCAGGACCTGGCAGGAACGGAGCAGGGTCTCCCGCTCGGACCGGTCCACCCGGGCCAGGTCTGGCCCGGGATCGAAGAAAACCGGGGCCCGGAGTTCGGGCTGGGCCAACAGGGCCAGCGCGGCCTGGGTCAGGCGACGTTCGCTGAGGACAAAGCCGGAGACGAACAGGGCATCCGCGCCGGCGACCTCGGCCCGCCAGTGGGCCGGCAGGTCCAGCTCCGGGCCGGTGCCGAAGGTGCCCAGGTAGACATGGCGGGCCTGGGGGTCCACCAGCACGATGACCGCGGTGGTGGACCCCTCCGCCTGGACCACCATGGTGTCCACCCGGATCCCTTCCTGGGCCAAGATCTCCAGGACCGGGGGGCCGAAGAGGTCGTCGCCCACGCAGCCCAGGGCCACCATCTGCATGCCCAGGCGGGCCCCTGCGATGAGGAAATTGCCCGCGCCGCCGGGCTCCAGCCGAAGGGGGGCCAGGAGGGCCTGGTGGGCATCGGGCTCCACGGGCAGGCGCTGGATGGGGGCCACCAGATCGGCGACCACGTCCCCGAGGGAGACAACGGTGTGGGCCATGGTGTTCCGGCGGGTGCTGCGGTGGAATGGGACGGAGCGCTGCGCCGCTGGACGTGTCACCGCCTCGGGGCTCTCCGGTGGGCGGAGGGGCACGGGGCGAGCGGGCTTGCGGTCATTCTCCTCGCTCGTAGGGCTTGGCCAGGGCCGCGGGCTGGTGGATCTGGCGGGCGGTCAGGGCCAGGACCAGGATGGTGAGCAGGTAGGGCAACATCACCGCGAGGTCCGACGGGATGGGGATGTCCAGCACCTGGACCCAGAGCTGGAGGGCGTTGACCATGCTGAAGAGGAGCGCGCCGGCCAGCACCCCCACGGCCCGCCAGCTTCCGAAGTAGACCAGGGCCACCGCGATGAAGCCCAGGCCGTTGGTCATGTTCTCCTGGAAGACGTTGAGCAGCCCAATGCTCAGAGAGGCCCCGGCCACACCGGCCAGCGCCCCGCCGACCATCAGGGTGAGGTAGCGGATCCCGTCCACGCTGACGCCCAGGGAGTCCGCGGCCTCTGGATTGTGGCCCACGGCCCGGACCTTCAGGCCGAAGGTGGTCTTGTTGATGGTGAACCAGGTCAGGGGCACCATCAGGTAGGCCAGGTAGACCAGGACGTTGTGGTCGAAGAAGATGGGCCCCACCACCGGCAGGTCGCTGAGGCCGGGGATGTGCAGGCGGGGGAAGCCGCTCACCCCCTCCACCGAGCCGATGAGGGTCTTGAAGAGCAGGCTGCTCAGGCCCAGGCCGAAGAGGTAGAGGCCTATGCCGCTGATCCCCTGCTCGGCCTGCATGGTCACGCTGACCACGGCCATGAGCAGCCCCATGAGGATCCCCACCCCCAGGGCCGCCAGGACGCCCCACCACAGAGGGTGGCCCCGAAAGACCACGTAGAAGCCGGTGAACGCGCCCATGAGCATGATCCCGTCCACGCCCAGGTTGAGCACCCCGGAACGCTGGACGAAGGTCTCGCCCAGGGATGCGAAGAGGTACGGGGTGGCCAGACGCACCCCGCTGTGCAGGATGCCCACGATGGTGGCCAGGGAGAAGAGCTGTTCCAGCATGGCCGGTGTCTCACTCCTGGGGCAACACGGTGACCGAGGGCGAGGCCGCGGAGCGGGGGGGTGCCTCCGGCGTGGGCTCCGGGGTGCCACCGCCCACCCGGCGACGGGTCCGGCGGCGGACGTAGAGCTCGCTGGCCACCACGAAGAGCACCACCAGGCCCTGCAGGGAGACGATCAGGGAGCTGGGCACCTGGACCGCCCGCTGCATCTTGTCCGCGCCCACCAACAGGGCGCCGAAGAGGACCGACGCGGGCACGGTGCCCAGGGGATGGAGCTTGCCGAAGAGCGCGGCCACGATGCCGCTGAAGCCATAGCCGCCGCTGATGCCCTCCATCATCCGATGGTGGACCCCGGTCACCTCCACCGCGCCGGCCAGGCCCGAGAGCGCGCCGGAGAGGGCCAGGGCCAACACCGCGTAGCGGGGAACCGGGATCCCGGCGTAGCGGGACGCGGAGGGGTTCAGCCCCACCGCCCGAATCCGGTAGCCGATGGTGGTCCGCCACAGGAGGACATAGACCACCCCCGCCAGCACCAGGGCCAGGATCGCGCCGCTGTGGAAGAGGGTCCGGGGGACCAGACGAGCCAGCCAGACGGTCTGGGGGAGGGCCGCGCTCTGGGGGATGTTGGTGCCGGCCGCGATCTGCTCCGGGTCCAACATGGGGCCTCGGAGGAGGAAGTTCATGATCTGGAGGGCGATCTGGTTGAGCATCACCGTGCTCAGGATCTCGTTCACGCCCATCCGGGCCTTGAGCCAACCCGCGATGCCGCCCCAGAACATGCCCGTCAGCGCGCCGATGAGCAGGGTGGCCGGGAGCAGCAGCCAGCGGGGCCAGGTGGGGAAGGCCAGGGCAAAGGCGGTGGCCGCCAGGGCACCGACGATGATCTGCCCCTCGCCGCCGATGTTGATGACGCCGCCCCGGAACGCGATGCAGATGCCCAGGCCCACCAGCAGCAGGGGGGTGGCCTTGGTCAAGGTCTGGGTGATGCCGCTGGTGTTGCCCAACGCGCCCTTGACCATGGCCCCGTAGGCCATCAGGGGGCTCACCCCCAGCCCCAGGAGGAAGCCCGCCCCCACCAGAAGGGCCAGGGCCACGGCGGCCACGGGAAGCAGGAGGTCGATCAGCTGGGCCAAGGGCAGGGAGGGCCGGCGGATCATGGGCGTCTGGGACCTGCGGACGGCGCTCGATCGGCGGAGGGACGGAACACACCCCCAAGTATACCGGGGAGTGGGCTTCCACGCAAGAGGGCTACGGCGGGCCCTCGGGCGGGAGGGCGGTCTGGCCCTGGGGCTGGGGCCCGGCCTCCAGCTCCTGCTTGCGCTGCCGGTAGAGGATCTCCTCCACCAACATGCGCTGGGTGGACGAGATGTCGGCCAACACGCCGAAGATGAAGATGAGGAAGCCCACGGTGAGGAGGGTGCCGCCGATGGTCACCGACTGGACGAAGCGGTCGGCGCCGCCCGGCAGCCCCAGGAAACGGGCCTGGGCATACACGAAGAGAAAGCGGAGGATGAGCAGGAGGCCGACCAGGAGAAAGGGCACGGCCAGGATGGAGAAGGTGCGCAGGGGCTCGTAGAACGCGTAGAGGCGCAGGATGGCCGCCGCGGCGTGCTTGAGATAGGTCCACGTGCTGGGGATGAGCCGGGAGCCCCGGGTAGGGGGGTTCACCTGCACCGGCACGTGGGCCACCCTCAACCCCTTCTTGCCGGCCTGGATGATGGTCTCCAGGGTGTAGGTGTAGCGGGTGAGGACCACCAGGCGGAGCGCGGCCTCCCGGGAGAAGGCGCGAAAGCCACTGGTGGCATCCGGGACATCGGTGCCCGAGGCCAGGCGGACCACCCAGCTTCCCCATCGCTGGAGGAAGCGCTTGCCGGGGGAAAAGTGGTCGATGGTGTCGGTCTGGCGATTGCCGACCACCATCTCGGCCCATCCTTCCTGGATGGGCCGGATCAGGTCCGGGATGTAGCGGCCGGGATACTGGTGATCGCCGTCCGTGTTGACGATGATGTCCGCGCCGGCCCGCAGGCAGTAGTCCAGCCCGGTCTGGAAGGCCACGGCCAGCCCCCGGTTGTGGGGCAGCCGGACCACATGGGGTACCCCCAGACGGGCAGCCACGTCTCCGGTCCCGTCGGTGCTGCCATCGTCGACGACCACCACCTCGATCCGTTCGATGCCGGGCAGGGCCTGGGGCAGGTCCGCGAGGACCTGGGGCAGGGTCTCCGCTTCGTTGTAGCAGGGGATCTGGATGAACAGGCGCATGGTCCCGGGCCCCGGTTCCGGTGGGTTCGGCCGTCGGCCCCCATTCTAGCCCCGATCCAGGAGGCTCGCCAAAAAACGGCGGAAACCCGGACCACCGCATCATCTGGGACACGGCCGAGCCCGAACCATTGGGAACCATACCCTGCCCCAGAAATCGTGGTTGACAAACCCCAGAGGAGTGCATATACTGGAGCTGAAATCGATTTCAGTCGATTTCCGCTCCAGCCTGTTTCCCCCGAACGGAGCCGTCGTCGAACCCGGCTCTCGAAGCCAGATCAGAACCCGGTCCGGTCTCGGAAGGTGGAGGGAACGGCCGTCTCCGTCCTTCCTCTCCCTGTCGGGCGCTGGCTGGGCCCTCAAGACCCCTCTTTTCCGCGGAGAACGGAGCTGAAGCGTGGGGCGTGTGCGTATCGTGGACGTGGCTCGACGGGCAGGTGTCTCCAGTGCCACGGTGTCCCGGGTGTTGGCCAACAAGCCCTATGTCCGGCCGGAGCTCCGACAGCGGGTGCTGGCCGCGGCCCAGGAACTGGGCTATCGGCCCAGCCGGGTGGCCCGTACCCTGCGCACCCAGCGGGCCCGGATCATCGGCCTGCTGATCTCGGACATCGAGAATCCCTTCTTCACCTCCCTGGTACGGGCCGTGGAGGATGTGGCCTATGCCCACGACTACGCGGTCTTCCTGTGCAACACCGACGAGAACCCGGAGAAGGAGCAGCTCTACCTGGACCTGATGGTGGCCGAGCGGGTGACCGGGGTGCTCATCTCGCCCACCCGAGAGCAGGGAGTGGACTGCCAGGGGCTCCAACAGGCCCAGATCCCCCTGGTGGCCGTGGACCGCCGGCTCCGGGATCGGCGGGTGGACACGGTGGTGGTGGACAACGTGGGCGGTGCCCGACGGCTGGTGGAACACCTGTTGGACGACGGCTATCGGGAGATCGGTGCCATCCTGCCGCCGCCCACCATCACCAGTGGCCGGGAACGCTACCAGGGTCTCTGGGAGGCCCTGCACCACCGGGGATTGGAGCCCCGGTCGGCCTGGATACGCACGGGGCCGCCGGTCCAGGCCGAGGGCTACCGGCTGGCCCGGGAGATCCTGGGGCGGCATCCCCGGCCCCAGGCCCTCTTCGTGGGCAACAACCTGCTCACCATGGGCGCCCTGCGGGCCATCCGGGATCTGGGGCTATCCATTCCCGGGGACGTGGCCCTGGTGGCCTTCGACGACATGGACTGGATGGCCCTGGTGAATCCGGGCCTGACCGTGATGGCCCAGCCCACCTACGAGCTGGGGCGTGCGGCCGCGGAGCTGCTGCTGAGACGGCTGGAGGACCCGGACCGGCCGGTGGAGGAGGTGCTCCTCACCCCGGAGCTGCGGATCCGCCAGTCCTGCGCTCCCCACCTGGGAGCGGGCCGTCCCCGAGGCGAGGTCAGGGCCTCGGGGCAGGGGTGAGTGGCCCGGTCGGCCCCCCGATCGCCCTCCCGGATCTCGAGACCGGTCTCCGGGGCCCCCGGATGGGCCGGAGTCCTTAATGTCTGCCCAGAACCCGGGCGGCGGGGCCTGTTCCGTCGCCCTCGTCCGCTGTCCCGACTCCATCCATAGCAGCGTTCAAGGAGGCAGCCCATGAACACCCTGCGCGTCGTCTTCCTCGTCACGGCCCTCCTGGCCCTGGTGCTCTCCGCGTGCGCCGCCCCGGCCCCGCCCACGGCCGGGGAACCGCCTGCGGCCGGCGCCGAGGAGGCCGCTCCCATGGCCGAGGGCAAGCCCTTCGAAGGCGTGGAGGTGAACGTGATCACCTTCACCGGCCCCCAGATCGCAGAGCCCCTGCAGCGCCGAGCTCCGGACTTTCAGGAGCTCACCGGCGCCCAGATCAACGTGATCACCGTGCCCTTCAGCGACCTCTACCAGAAGATCCTCACGGACCTGGCCACGGGCACCAACAGCTACGACGCCTTCGTCTTCGCCCCCCAGTGGATGGTGGACTACATCGTCCCCGGCTACCTGGAGGACCTGACCGACCGGGTGGCCAACGACGAGCAGATCCAGTGGGAGGACATCGCCCCCTTCTTCCGGGAGTTCAGCGCCACCTACAACGGCCGCATCTACACCATCCCCCTGGACGGGGACTTCCAGATGGCCTACTACCGCATCGACGTGCTGGAGGCCAACGGCCTGGAGCCGCCTCGGACCTGGGAGGAGTACCTGGCGGTGGCCGAAGCGGTCAACGGCCAGGACATGAACGGGGACGGCGAGCCGGACTACGGCTCCTGCATCTCCAAGAAACGGGGCGCCCAGGCCTACTGGATGGCCTGGTCCTTCGCCGCGGCCTTCCTCCAGAGCCAGGGCACCTCCCAGGGCTCCTTCTTCACCCTGGACGACTTCAAGCCCCTGACCAACAACCCGGGCTTCGCGCGGGCCATGGAGCTCTACAAGGCCACCACCGAGTATGGTCCCCCGGATGAGCTGAACCTGGACGTGGGCGACACCCGGGGGCTCTTCACCGCGGGCCGCTGTGCCCTCTCGGTGGACTGGGGCGACATCGGCACCCTGGCCATCGACCCCGAGACCTCCGTGGTCCAGGACAAGGTGGGCGCGGTGATCCTGCCCGGCACCACCCAGGTCCTCAACCGGGAGACCATGGAGCTGGAGGAGTGCAGCCCCGAGCTGTGCCCCTACGCGGTGGACGGCGTGAACCATGCGCCCTTCGCGGCCTTCGGCGGCTGGTCCGGCGCCATCAACGCGGCCGCGGATCCCGCGGTGAAGGACGCGGCCTACGCCTTCTTCTCCTACATGAGCGCGCCGGAACAGGCCAACGTGGACGTCACCATCGGCATCACCGGCTTCAACCCCTATCGCATCTCCCAGTTCGAGAACCTGGACCTGTGGATCGAGGCCGGCATGAGCGAGGAGGCGGCCCGGAACTACCTGGGCGCCATCAAGGCCAGCCTGAACAGCCCCAACATGGTGCTGGACCTGCGCATCCCCCAGAACCAGCGCTACCAGCAGGTGGTCCTGGACCAGGCCGTGGCCCAGTACCTGGCCGGCGAGCTGACCCTGGAGGAGATGATGCAGCAGGTCTACGACGGCTGGGAGGAGATCACCCAGGAGCTGGGCCGAGAGGAGCAGCGGGCCGCCTACCTGGCCACCCTGAGCATCGAGCCGTAGCCACGTGTCCCCGGGAGCTGGAGGGGCGGGCAGGGCGCTCGCCCCTCCAGCCGCCCTCCAGAGCCTGACCATGCACGATCCCAAGCCCACGGTGGCCCCGGCCACCTCCCCCGGTGTGGAGGCCTCTCCCCTGAGCTGGCTCTCGCGCGCCCGGGAACGGCTGGAGCGGGCCGCGGCCGGTGTCTTCCTGTGGCCCTCCATCCTGGTGGTCCTGCTCCTGGCCGTCTTCCCTCTCCTCCTGTCCCTCTACCTCTCCCTGGCCCGGGTGCGTTTCGTCCGGGGCGGGGTGGAGATCGCCTTCGTGGGGCTGGCCAACTACCGCAAACTCCTGGTGGGCAGCGAACAGGACCACTTCCTGGGGGTCTTCACCCGGCCCTCGCCCCTGGGCGGCCTCCTCTTCGGCCTGGTGGCCCTGGCCGTCCTGGTGGGGTGGGCCCGCTACCTGCGCAGTGGCCGGGTGGGCCCGGTGGGGCTTCTGGGCCGGGGGATCGCCAGCCTCCTCATCCTGGCCCTGGTGGGGCTCAGCGCGATCACCCTGGGCCCGGAGGGCCGCCCCGGCACGGTGGTGGTCACCCTCTTCTACGTCTACGTGGGGCTCTTCCTCCAGTACACCATCGGCCTGCTCCTGGCCGTGCTCACCGCCCAGCGCCTGCCGGGCCGACGCTTCTTCCGGGTGGTCTTCCTCCTGCCCATGATGATCACCCCCGTGGGGGTGGCCTACATGTTCCGCATGCTCACGGATACCTCCAAGGGGCCCTTCAAACCCATCTGGCTGGCCCTGGGCCTGGCGGACTTCTCCTGGGTGAACGATCCCTGGGGGGCCCGGATGGCGGTCCTCATCGGGGATGTGTGGCAGTGGACCCCCTTCATGTTCATCGTGCTCCTGGCCGCGCTGGAGGGCCAGTCCGTGGAGCAGATCGAGGCCGCCATGGTGGACGGGGCCAACCGCTGGCAGATCTTCCGCCACATCACCTTCCCCCAGCTCCTGCCCGTGAGCACCACCGTGGTCCTCATCCGCATGATCGAGGCCTTCAAGATCGTGGACCTCCCCAATGTGTTGACCAACGGCGGCCCGGGCACGGCCACCGAATCCCTGACCCTCCAGGCCTTCATCGCCTGGCGCACCCTGGACCTGGGGGGCTCCGCGGCCGTGGCCTACAGCCTCCTGGTCCTGGTCACGGTGATCTCCCTGACCTACGTGACCCTGCTGCGGGCCCGGGTGACGGAGTGACACCATGTTCCGACGCCTCTTCACCAGCCGTTCCCCGCTGGAGCCTGCCCCCTTCTGGGCAGGGATCTCCTACCTGATCCTGGGCTTCTGGGCCTTCGTGGTCCTGTTCCCCCTCTACTGGCTGGTGGTGACCTCGGTGAAGCTGCCCGTCCACGTGAACACCGGGCCGGTCTACCTGCCCTTCGTGGACTTCCAGCCCTCCCTCCACGCCTGGCGTTACATCTTCGTGGATCTGCGCAACGACACCCTCCGCCCCTACGTCAACACCACGGTCATCGCCCTCTCCAGCTCGGTGTTGGCCCTGGTCCTGGGCACGGCCGCGGCCTACGGCCTGACCCGGTTCACCTACCGACCCAAGCTGGGGGCCGTGGGCCTGGTCATCGGCTGGATCGGCCTGGCCGTGGTGGCCGTGGTGCTGGGGGTCCCCTGGCCCCTGGCGGTGGCGGTGGCCATGGCCCTGGCCGTGGTCAGCGTCTCGGCCCTGAACCACCGGTTCCGCCGCGCCCTGGGCAACCAGGACGTGGCCTTCTGGCTCATCTCCCAGCGCATCCTGCCGCCGGTGGCCGTGGTCATCCCCATCTACGTCCTCTTCCAACAGCTCCGTCTGTTGGACACCCGGACCGCGCTGGTGATCACCTACACCGCCACCAACCTGCCCATCGTGGTCTGGCTCATGCGGGACTACTTCCAGTCCGTGCCCGTGGAGCTGGAGGAGAGCGCGGCCATCGACGGCGCCGGACGCTACCAGATCTTCTGGCTCATCGTCCTGCCCCTGGCCCTGCCGGGCCTGGTGGCCACCTTCCTCTTCATCCTGGTCTTCGCCTGGAACGAGTACCTGCTGGCCCTCTTCCTCTCCGGCGCCAACTCCCAGACCATGCCCCTGCTGGTCGCGGCCCAGAACGCCACCCGGGGACCCCAGTGGTGGTACATGTCCGTCCTCATCCTGATCATGATCCTGCCCGTCATCGTCATGGCCATCGTCCTGGAACGCTACATCGCCCGGGGCCTCCTGGTGGGCGCGATCAAGGGGTAACCCCGTGGCGTCCTATGTCCTGGCCCACGATCTGGGCACCACCGGCAACAAGGCCACCCTCTACGATGCAGAGGGCCGCCTGGTGGGCCGTGCCTTCCACGGCTACGCCACCGCGTTTCCCCACCCCCGATGGGCCGAACAGGACCCGGAGGACTGGTGGCAGGCCGTGTGCGGCTCCACCCGCCGGCTGCTCCAGGAGACCCGGATCCCCCCCAAGGAGATCGGCTGCATCGCCTTCAGCGGCCAGATGATGGGCTGTGTCCCCCTGGATCGGCAGGGCCGGCCCCTGCGCAGGGCCATCATCTGGGCCGACCAACGGGCCCTGGAGCAGACCCGCTGGCTCGCGGAGCGGATCGGCCCAGAGGAGATCTACCGCATCACCGGCCACCGGCTCAGCCCCTCCTACTCCCTGGAGAAGATCCTCTGGCTGCGGGACCACGAGCCGGACGTCTTCCGGGAAACCCACAAGTTCGTCCACGCCAAGGACGCGATGGTGGCCCGCCTCACCGGCGCCTTCGTCACAGACCCCTCGGATGCCTCGGGGATGAACCTGTTCGACCTGGACCGGTGGACGTGGTCGTCGGCCATCCTGGACGCGGCCGAGCTGCCCCCGGAACGGCTGCCCTCGGTGCAGCCGTCCGCCCAGGTGGTGGGGCATGTGACGCCCCAGGTGGCCCCGGAGGTGGGCGTGGCCCCGGGGACCCCGGTGGTCATCGGGGGCGGCGACGGCGCGTGCGCCTCCGCGGGCGCGGGCGCGGTGGCCGAGGGCATGACCTACAACTACGTGGGCTCCTCCGCCTGGATCGGCCTGGCATCTTCCACCCCCCTGCGGGATCCGGAACAGCGGACCTTCACCTTCTGCCATGTGGTGCCCGGGATGTTCCTGCCCATGGGGACCATGCAGGCCGCGGGTGCCTCCTACCAGTGGGCCCGGGATCACCTCTGTCCGCTGGAGGTGGAGGCCGGAGAACGGCTCCAGATCAGCCCCTACGAGCTGATGAACCTGGAGGCCGAACGCGTCCCACCCGGCGCGGGCCAGCTCCTCTTCCTCCCCTACCTGATGGGGGAACGGAGCCCCTGGTGGAACCCTCGGGCCCGGGGCGCGTTCGTGGGGCTGACCATCCGCCACACCCGGGCGGAGCTGATTCGGGCCGTGTTGGAAGGCATCACCCTCAACCTCCGCCTGATCCTGGACACCCTTCGCAGCCAGCAGGCCGCCATCCAGGCCATGCGCGTCATCGGCGGCGGCGGGGCCAGCCGTCTCTGGAACCAGCTCATGGCCGACATCTACGGGCTGCCCGTGCAACGGCTGGCCGTGTTGGAGGAGGCCACCTCCATGGGGGCAGCCCTGGTGGGCGGTGTGGCCGTGGGGCTCTACCCGGGCTTCGAGATGGCCGAGCAGATGAACCCCGTGGTCCACACCCTCCAGCCCGATCCAGAGGCCCGGGCCTGTTACGAACAGCTCTACCCGCTCTTCCAGGCCGCGTACCAGGCCCTGGAGCCGATCTTCGCCGAGCTGGGCGCGCTGGAGGAGCGCCACGCCCCGGAGAGAGCCCCCACATGAGGGAACACCCCTTCCCCGCCCAACGCCCCCACGAGCCCAGGAGCAACGCCTCCCACGCCCCGGAGATCATCGCCCTGGATGTGGGCGGCAGCTCGGTGAAAAGCGGCCGGGTGACCTCCGGTGGCCAGCTGCTGGGCCCGGTCCACGTGACCCCGGTGGACAGCCAGGCCGACGCCGACACCCTCCTGGCCACCTTCGTCCAGGCCGTCCAGAAGGCCTGGAACCGCCCGCCCCCCATCCGCCGGCTGTGGGGTCTGGCGCTGGCCTTCCCCGGCCCATTTGACTACCGGACCGGGATCAGCTACATTCAGGGCGTTGCCAAATACGAGGCCCTGTACGGCCTGGACGTGGGCCAGGCCCTGCGCGAGCGGCTAGGAGCCCCGGAGCTGGATATCCGCTTTCGGAACGACGCGGAGGCTGCCCTGGTGGGCGAGGCCCGCCACGGCGTGGGCCGCCCCTACGGCCGTATCCTCGGCATCACCCTGGGCACCGGCTGTGGCTCCGCCTTTCTGGTGGATGGCCGGCCGGTGACCCGTGGGCCAGGGGTTCCGCCCCATGGATGGCTCTACCCGGTGCTCTTCCAAGGAGAGCCCGCGGACGCGGTCTTCTCCACCCGGGGGCTCGCGGCTCGACTGCAGGCCGCGGGGGTCGTCTCCGCCGACCTTCCGGCCGCGGCGGCCCAGGCCCGGGCCGGCGATCCCCGGCTCCGGCAGGTCTTCCAGGGCTTTGGGGAAGACCTGGCCGCCTTCCTGGCCCCTTTCGTGGCCGCATTTCAGGCCCAGGCCGTCCTGGTGATGGGCGGGATCGCCCGGGCCTTCGAGCTCTTTGGGCCTGCCCTGGCGACGGGCCTGCCCGTCCCTGTGTTGCAGGGCCACCTGGGCGCCCGGGCGGCCCTGTTGGGCGCAGCCGAGCTCTTCCTGGCCCCGTAGGCCGCCTGGGGCCGTCGGTCCTGTCCCTGCAACGTCGTCCCATGCGAGAACACGCGAGCACGTCTTCGGTGAGAAGCATGTACACCTACCCCCTTCCCCTCCTGGCCACGGTCCAGGACCTGCGCGCGGATCGGCTGAGCCTGGTCCACCACATCCATGCGCTCTGCGACCGCATGCGGCAGGTGGAGCCGGTGATCCATGCCTTCCTGCCCGAGAACCGTCGACGGGAACGGCTGATCGAGGAGGCCGTGGAGCTCCTGAACAGCTATCCGGAGGCCGACGGCCGCCCCCCCCTCTTCGGGGCACTCCTGGGGGTCAAGGACATCTTCCGGGTGGACGGCTTTCCCACCCAGGCCGGCTCCCGGCTGCCCGCGGAGCTCTTCGACGGGCCGGAGGCCTGGGTGGTGACCCGGTTGAGGCAGGCGGGTTGTCTGGTCGCGGGCAAGACCGTGACCACCGAGTTCGCGTACTTCCACCCGGGCCCCACCCGGAACCCCCGCCACCCCGGCCACACCCCTGGCGGGTCCAGCAGCGGCTCCGCGGCCGCGGTGGCTGCGGGCCTCTGCCCCCTGGCCCTGGGGACCCAGACCATCGGCTCGGTGATCCGGCCCGCGGCCTACTGCGGCATCGTGGGCTTCAAGCCCAGCTACGACCGCATCCCCACGGCCGGGCTCCTGCCCCTCTCGCCCTCCTTGGACCACGTGGGGCTCTTCACCCAGGACACCCCGGGCATGGCCCTGGCCGCCTCCGCGGTGTGTCGGGATTGGCGCCCCGACGCGGTCCAGTCCCGTTCCGCGGAGCTGCCGGTGTTGGCCATCCCGGTGGGCCCCTACCTGGAACGGGCCAGCGCCGAAGCCCTGGATCGCTTCCGCGGACAGATGGAGCGGCTGGCCCACCAGGGCGTCCAGGTGGTGGAGGCTCCCTTCCTGGAGGACTTCCCGGCCCTGGAGACACGACACCGCCGCCTCATGGCCGCGGAGGCCGCCCAGGTCCACGCGGGGTGGTTCGCCCGCTACGACGATCGCTACAGCCAGGCCATGCAGGCGCTGATCCACCAGGGCCGCCAGGTACCCCCGGCCGAGGTGGAGGCCGCCCGGGCCGGTCGGCTGGCACTGCGGCAGGCCGTGGCCCAGGCCCTGGAAGCGGCGGGCGCCGACCTGTGGGCCTGTCCGGCAGCCACCGGCCCGGCCCCCCAGGGCATCGACTCCACCGGCGATCCCAGCATGAACCTGCCCTGGACCCACGCGGGCGTGCCGGCCATCACCCTGCCCGCAGAGGAGCTGCCCGGCGGGCTCTCCCTGGGGCTGCAACTGGTGGCCCCCTTCGGCCGGGACGAGGAACTCCTGGGCTGGGCCACCCGACTGGAGTCCATGCTCTGAGGCCCTGGAGGGGGGCCACCGGCCGGGCCGAGCCCCTCCCGAGATCCCGCCCTGCCCCAATTTGACGCGTCCCCGCCGGCTGTGTTATTCTTGGTCGTTGCGGACGCGGAGGCAGAACGCGCTCATCCCAACTGGATCGAGGCTCGATTGGCGGCACGTCACCCCCTGGTCCGACAGAGACCGATAGCCGACCGCATGGACAAAAGACGGCCACGAACGCATATGTAGCCCAACCCAGGTGCCGTGGAGTTGGGTTTTTTCTGTTCGTGGCCTTTTTGCGCGTCCAGGAACGGACCATGGACCGGCGGCGCCGGAACCGGGCCCCCAGCGGCCCAGGCCTCCTGCAGGGAGATGGCGCGTGGGCTGTCCCGCGGGCCGAGAGCCCAATGCGCCGGCAGATCCCCGTGCCCATCGAGCCACGGGGTGCCCAGTCCGGGCACACGACCGACGGTACAAGGAGTTGAAGCCCCATGACCCAACCTGTTGCCCACCCCCCCACCCTTTCCGCCGTCCCGCAGAACGGCCGGCGTACCGTGCGCAAGTCCTATGCCCGTACCCCGAACGTGGTGGATCTCCCCCGGCTGATCGAGATCCAGCTGCGCAGCTACGAGTGGTTCAAGGAGGAGGGGCTGCGGGAACTGCTCCAGGAGCTCTCCCCCATCGTCAGCTTCAACAAGAACCTGGAGCTCCACTTCGGCCGGCATCGGTTCGGGGAGCCCAAGTACAGCGAGGACGAATGCCGCCTGCGGGACATCACCTACGCCGCGCCCCTATGGGTGGAGGTCCAGCTCATCAACCGGGAGACCGGCGAGGTGGCCGAGCAGGAGGTCTTCCTGGGGGACTTCCCCCTGATGACCCCCTCGGGCACCTTCATCGTCAACGGCAGCGAGCGGGTGGTGGTCAGCCAGCTCATCCGCTCGCCGGGGGTCTACTTCACCGTGGAGGAGGACCGGGCCACCGGCCGGGACCTGGCCGGGGCCAAGCTCATCCCCAGCCGAGGCGCCTGGCTGGAGTTCGAGACCAGCAAGCGGGACATCGTCAGCGTGAAGGTGGACCGCAAGCGCAAGCTGCCGGTCACCATCCTCCTCCGGGCCATCGGCTACGGCACCGATGAGGAGATCCGGGCCCTGTTCGCGGAGATCGACGACGACCCGGACCATCCCTACATCGAGGCCACCTTGGAACGGGATGCCACCAGCAACCCCACCGACGACCCGGAGAAGGGCGTCCAGGACGCGTTGATGGAGTTCTACAAGAAGTTGCGCCCTGGGGATCCCCCCACCCTGGACAACGCGCGCAACTTCCTGCAGAACCTGCTCTTCTCCCCCCGGCGCTACGACCTGGGACGGGTGGGACGGTACAAGCTCAACCGACGCCTGGGCCTGAACACGCCCCTGGAGACCCGGATCCTGACCCCCGAGGACCTGGTGGCCGTGGTGCGGCGCATCATCGACATCAACAACGGCCGCCACCGCCCGGACGACATCGACCATCTGGGCAACCGCCGGGTGAAGACCGTGGGCGAGCTGGTCCAGAACCAGCTCCGCATCGGCCTCCTGCGCATGGAACGGGTGATCCGAGAGCGCATGTCCATCCGGGATCCGGAGTCGGTCACCCCCCTGAGCCTGATCAACATCCGGCCGGTGGTGGCCGCCATCCGGGAGTTCTTCGGGGGCAGCCAGCTCAGCCAGTTCATGGACCAGACGAACCCCCTCTCGGAGCTGACCCACAAGCGTCGCCTGAGCGCGTTGGGCCCCGGGGGGCTCCGCCGAGAGCGGGCCGGGTTCGATGTCCGGGACGTGCACTACAGCCACTACGGCCGGATCTGTCCCATCGAGACGCCGGAAGGCCCCAACATCGGCCTCATCGGCTCCCTGGCCACCTACGGCCGCATCAACCCCTTCGGCTTCATCGAGACGCCCTACCGACGGGTCAAGAAGACCGTGGAGAGCCGGGCAGACCGGCTGGTGGGCCACGAGCTGGCCGAGACCGTCACCGACCCGGAGAGCGGCCAGGTCCTCGCGGAGAAGGGGACCCAGATCGACCGGGAGCTGGCCGAGCGGCTGGCCCAGCTCCCGGACCGGGAGGCGTTCCAGGTGCGGCCCTACGTGAGCACCGAGGTGGTCTACCTGAACGCGGACGACGAAGAGGAGCACAGCATCGCCCAGGCCAGCACGCCCCTGGACGAGGTGGGCCACTTCCTGAACCCCCGGCCCTCGGCCCGCCGCGCGGACAAGTTCCTCTTCGAGCAGCCCGAGCGGATCGACTACATGGACGTCTCGCCCAAGCAGATCGTGGGGGTGTCCGCGTCCCTGATCCCCTTCCTGGAACACGACGACGCCAACCGGGCCCTCATGGGCTCCAACATGCAGCGCCAGGCCGTGCCCCTGGTGCGCCCCGAGGCGCCCCTCATCGGCACGGGCATGGAGTACCAGGCGGCCGTGGACTCGGGCCAGGTGGTGCTGGCCCTGAACCCCGGCGAAGTGGTGAGCGTCACCTCCTCCGAGGTAGTGGTCCTGGAGGACGACGGCACCCGGCGCAGCTACGCCCTGCGCAAGTACAACCGCAGCAACCAGAGCACCTGCATCGACCAGCGTCCGGTGGTCCAGAAGGGCGATCGGGTGGAGGCCGGCACCGTCCTGGCCGACAGCTCCAGCACCGAGAACGGCGAGCTGGCCCTGGGCCAGAACGTGCTGGTGGCCTACGTAAGCTGGGAGGGGGGCAACTTCGAGGATGCCATCCTGCTCAGCGAGCGGCTGGTCCAGGAGGACAAGTACACCTCCATCCACATCGAGAAACACGAGGCCGAGGCCCGGGAGACCAAGCTGGGCCCCGAGGAGATCACCCGGGACATCCCCAACGTGGGCGAGGACGCCCTGAAGGACCTGGACGAGGACGGCATCATCCGCATCGGCGCGGAGGTGAAGCCCGGCGACATCCTGGTGGGCAAGATCACCCCCAAGGGCGAGACCGAGCTCACCCCGGAGGAGAAGCTGCTGCGGGCCATCTTCGGCGAGAAGGCCCGGGAGGTGAAGGACAGCTCCCTGCGCCTGCCCCACGGCGAGCGGGGCAAGGTGGTGGACGTGAAGGTCTTCACCCGGGAGGAGAACCAGGACCTCCCCGCGGGCGTGGAGAAGATGGTCCGGGTGAGCGTGGCCCAGCGCCGACGCATCACCGAGGGCGACAAGATGGCCGGCCGCCACGGCAACAAGGGGGTCATCTCCCAGGTGGTGCCCACCGAGGACATGCCCTTCCTGGAGGACGGCACCCCCATCGACATCATCCTGAACCCCCTGGGCGTGCCCGGCCGCATGAACATCGGCCAGATCCTGGAGACCCACCTGGGCTGGGCGGCCTCGCGCCTGGGCTTCTACGTGGAGACCCCGGTCTTCGACGGGGCCAAGGAGGAGGAGATCGAGGCGGAGCTGGCCCGGGCCTGGCTCATGGACCGGGCCTGGCAGGCGGTCACCCAGCGGGCCTGGGCCTACGTCAAGGAGGCGGAGATCCCGCCCAGCACCCTGGAGGACGACCAGGACGTCCTGCGCATCTACCTGCTGGAATGGCTGGGCAACTTGCCGGACTACGATCCGGATCGCCTCTTCCGGGATCGCACCTACGCCCGCTACGCGGCCATGCGGGAGTGGCTCCTGGAACAGGACCACGACCCCGACCGGGTGATGACCCCGGACCATGCCCGGCGTCGCGCCACGCCGGAGTCGGACCGGTACGCGGTGGAGGTGGCCCTGCAGGAGTGGCTGCGCTTCCACCAGGTCGAGCCCGGGGACCTGACGGGCGAGGCCCTGCGGGCCAAGGCCGAGGCCCTGAGCCAGGAGCTGGGCCTGCCCCTGCCCATCACCGGCAAGCAGATCCTCTACGACGGCAAGACCGGGGAGCCCTACGATGAGCCGGTGACCGTGGGGGTGGTGCAGATGCTCAAGCTCCACCACCTGGTGGAGGACAAGGTCCACGCCCGGAGCACCGGGCCCTACAGCCTGGTCACCCAGCAACCCCTGGGGGGCAAGGCCCAGTTCGGCGGCCAGCGCTTCGGCGAGATGGAGGTCTGGGCCCTGGAGGCCTACGGCGCGGCCTACACCCTCCAGGAGATGCTGACCATCAAGTCGGACGACGTCACCGGTCGGGTGAAGGCCTACGAGGCCATCGTCAAGGGCGAGGAGATCCAGAGCCCGGGCGTGCCCGAGAGCTTCCGGGTGTTGGTGAAGGAGCTGCAGAGCCTGGCCCTGAACGTGGAGGTCATCAACGAGAAGGACGAGGTGATCCAGTTCGGCAAAGAGGTGGTGGAGGAGCGCCTGCCCCGCCTGGGCTTCAGCCTGAACATCCCGGGTCCCCTGAGCCGGGACGGCGAGTAAGGAGACAGAGATCCCATGGAAGTCCAAGATTTCGACGCCATTCGCATCTCCCTGGCCTCTCCGGAACAGATCCGGGAGTGGAGCTACGGCGAGGTGACCAAGCCGGAGACCATCAACTACCGCACCCTGCGGCCGGAGCGGGATGGCCTCTTCTGCGAGCGGATCTTCGGGCCCACCAAGGACTGGGAATGCGCCTGTGGCAAGTACAAGCGGGTGCGGTACAAGGGCATCGTCTGCGACAAGTGCGGCGTGGAGGTCGCGCCCAGCCGGGTGCGCCGAGAGCGCATGGGCCACATCGAGCTGGCCTCGCCCGTGAGCCACATCTGGTACGTGAAGGGCATCCCCAGCCGCCTGGGGCTCCTGCTCAACATCAGCCCCCGCCACCTGGAACGGGTCCTCTACTTCGCCCAGTACATCGTCACCGAGGTGAGCGAGGACGCCCGGGGCCGGGCCATCCAACGGCTGGAACGGGAGCTGGAACAGCGGATGGCCAAGGTGGACAGCGACATCCAGGAGAAGATCGACCTGCTCCAGGCCCAGGCCCAGGAGCGGCTGGCCGAGCTGGACCAGGAGGAGGCCAACCAGATCCAGGCCCTGGACGAGCGGATCAACCGGCGCTCCTCCGAGACCATCGGCCAGGCCCAGGAGCTGCAGATGTGGATCCAACGCCACCTGGGCAAGAAGGCCCCCGAGTCCCGAGGGCTGAGCTGGGTGGACACCCCCATCGTCCACCAGGGCGAGGTGGTCTCCGCGGAGCACGAGGCCCTGGTGAACGAGCACGTCCAGGAACAGTTGAACCGGCTCCAGGCCGAGTCCGACCAGGAGAAGGCCCGGATCCAGGAGGTGATCCAGGCCCAGCGGGACCACGTGCGCCAGGAGCTGGAGGCCCTGGTGGAGCGGCTGCGCAGCGAGCAGGCGGAACGGCGTCAACGGCTGCAGGAGGCCATCGAGCGGGACATCGAGGAGCTGAAGAGCCTCCGGGAGCAACAGCTCCTCACCGAGTCCCACTATCGGGAGCTCCAGGAGCGCTGGGGCACGGTCTTCAAGGCCAACATGGGCGCGGAGGCCATCCGGGACATCGTGGCCAAGCTGGACCTGGACAAGATGGCCAAGGAGCTGCGCCGGGAGATCCGCACCACCCGCAGCAAACAGCGACGCAAAAAGGCCGCCAAGCGGCTCCGGGTGGTGGAGAACTTCCGCAAGAGCGGGAACCGGCCGGAGTGGATGATCCTCACCGCGCTGCCGGTCATCCCGCCGGACCTGCGGCCCATGGTCCAGTTGGACGGCGGCCGCTTCGCCACCAGCGACCTGAACGACCTGTACCGTCGGGTGATCAACCGCAACAACCGCCTGAAGCGGCTGTTGGAGCTGGGCGCGCCGGACGTCATCGTGCGCAACGAGAAGCGCATGCTCCAGGAAGCGGTGGACAGCCTCATCGACAACGGCCGCCGGGGCCGGGCCGTCAGCCGCAGCGGCAAGCGCAAGCTCAAGAGCCTGAGCGACATGCTCAAGGGCAAACAGGGCCGCTTCCGCCGCAACCTGCTGGGCAAGCGGGTGGACTACTCGGGCCGCTCGGTGATCGTGGTGGGGCCCACCCTGAAGCTCCACCAGTGCGGTCTGCCCAAGAAGATGGCCCTGGAGCTCTTCAAGCCCTTTGTCATGCGGCGCCTGGTGGAGTACAACTACGCGCACAACATCAAGAGCGCCAAGCGCATGGTGGACCGCCAGGCCTCGGAGGTGTGGGACGTGCTGGAGGAGATCTGCCGGGAGCGGCCGGTGCTGCTCAACCGGGCCCCCACCCTCCATCGCCTGGGCATCCAGGCCTTCGAGGTGGTCCTGGTGGAGGGCAGCGCCATCCACCTCCACCCCCTGGTCTGCGCCGCGTTCAACGCGGACTTCGACGGCGACCAGATGGCCGTCCACGTGCCCCTGAGCAACCAGGCGGTGGAGGAGGCCCGCACCCTGATGCTCTCCAGCCAGAACCTGCTGAAGCCCAGCAGCGGCGAGCCCATTGTGGGGCCCTCCAAGGACATGGTCATGGGGGTCTACTACCTGACCATCGAGGAGGACCCGGACAAGCCCGACCAGGAGCTCCCCCTGCTCAGCAGCATGGAGGAGGCCGAATACCTCCACCAGATCGGCAAGCTCCGCCTGCGGGAGCCCATCCGGGTGCGCTTCACCAGCAAGTTCGACCGGATGCCCCTGGAGGAGCTGGAGCTGAGCGACCGGGTACGGAACGCGCTGCAGCAACACGGCCTGGCCACGGTGGGCGAGCTCATGGACATCTACGCCCAGGGCGAGCGCCACATGATCCAGGCCATCACCGGCTTCGGCCGGGCCGCCATGGACGAGGTCCTGGAGGCGCTCCGCCGGAAACACCTGCTGGGCGCGAGCTGGCCCCAGGAGCGCATCATCCGCACCACCGTGGGCCGCATCCTCTTCAACCGGATCCTGCCGGAGGAGATGTGGTTCGTCAACGAGCTCCTGGACAAGAAGGGCGTGAACCAGGTGGTGGAGCGCTGCTACAAACACCTGGGCCGCGAGGTGACCACGGTCACCGTGGACAACATCAAGGACATCGGCTTCGAATACGCCACCCGCTCCGGGATCACCATCGCGGTGAGCGACATCCAGGTGCCCGAGGAGAAGGAGGAGATCCTGGCCCGGACCAGCGAGGAGGTGGCCCGGGTGGAGGAACAGTTCCGCCGGGGCCGGCTCACCGAGGAGGAGATGTACAACAAGGTGGTGGAGCTGTGGACCCGGGCCACGGACGAGGTCACCGAGGCCGTGCGCAAGCGCCTGAACCCCTACGTGGGCCTGGGGGCCATGGCCCAGTCCGGCTCCACCAAGGGCGGGGTGAACACCGTCCGCCAGCTGGCGGGCATGCGGGGCCTCATGGCCGATCCCAACGGCCGCATCATCCCCCTGCCCATCCGCTCCAACTTCCGGGAAGGCCTGACCGCGCTGGAGTACTTCCTGAGCACCCACGGCGCCCGGAAGGGGCTGGCCGACACGGCCCTGCGCACCGCGGACGCGGGCTACCTGACCCGCCGCCTGGTGGACGTGGCCCAGGACGTGATCATCACCGAGGAGGACTGCGGCTCCACCGCGGGGATGTGGATCTCCGAGGAGGACGCCGCGTCCGTGGGCGAGACCTTCGAGGAGCGGATCGCCACCCGGGTCCTGGCCGCTGATGTGCTGGACCCGGAGACGGGCAAGGTGCTGCTGGAACGGGGGACCCTGCTGGACGAGGCGGCCATGGTCACCATCCGCCGCTACGGCATCACCCGGGTCTACGTGCGCACCCCCCTGGCCTGCGAGACCCGCTTCGGCCTGTGCCGCCAGTGCTACGGCGAGGACCTGGCCCGGGGCGGCCTCATCAAGCTGGGCGAGGCGGTGGGCATCATCGCGGCCCAGTCCATCGGCGAGCCCGGCACCCAGCTCACCCTCCGCACCTTCCACACCGGCGGCGTGGCCGGCAGCGAGGACATCACCCAGGGTCTGCCCCGGGTGGAGGAGCTCTTCGAGGTGCGGACGCCCAAGGGCGAGGCCGTCATCGCGGAGATCGACGGCCTGGTGGACATCTACTGGGAGGGCGAACAGCGCAAGCTCCGGATCACCCGGACGGAGCTCAAGCGCCGGGAGGTGGAGATCCCCGAGGGCTATCTCCTCCTGGTGGAGGACGAGGACCGGGTCCAGGAGGACACCCCCATCGCCCGCCACCCGGAGGACGAGGAGCAGGTGATCCGGGCCGGCATGGAGGGCACGGTCTTCGTGGACCCGGACAGTCGCCAGGTCATCATCCGCCGGGAGGAGACCCTGACCTGGGAGACGGACATCCCGGCCAATGCCCGCCTGCGGGTGGACAAGGGCGACTACGTCCACGCAGGGGACCAGCTCACCGAGGGGGCCAAGAACCCCAAGGAGATCCTGCGGATCCAGGGGCGAGAGGCCTGTCAGCTCTACCTGCTGGAGGAGGTGCAGAAGGTCTACCGCAGCCAGGGGGTTGCCATCCACGACAAGCACATCGAGGTGATCATCCGCCAGCTGCTGCGGCGGGTCATCGTCCGCTCCACCGGCGACACGGACTTCCTGCCCGGCGAGCTGGTGGATCGGTTCAAGTTCGCGGACGTGAACGAGGCAGTGGTGGCCGCGGGGGGCCGGCCGGCCAAGGCAGAGCCCGTGGTGCTGGGGCTGACCAAGGCCGCGCTGAACACCGAGAGCTTCCTGGCCGCGGCCAGCTTCCAGGAGACCACCCGAGTCCTCACCGAGGCGGCCATCCGGGGCCAGCGGGACGACCTGCGGGGCCTGAAGGAGAACGTGATCATCGGCAAGCTCATCCCGGTGGGCACCGGCTTCCGGGCCCGACGACGCCAGGAGGAGGAGCGCCAGGAGGTCCAGGCCCTGGTCCAGCGGCTGAAGGCCGAGGCCGAGGAGCTGGGCGAGGAGCTGGAGCTGGAACTGCCCGACCTGGAGGAGTTCGAGCTGGACGCCGCGGAGCTGGCCGCCCTCCGGGAGATGGCCAGCATGGCCTCCCTGCCCTTCGAGCTGGACGAGGAGCTGGAGCTGGGCGAGCTCTCCGAGGAGGAGGGCAAGGAGACCGAGGAGGAAGAGCTGGACCTGGGGCTGGACTGAGGGAGCTCGGCCTCCCAGGGGGGCAGCCTTTGGCAGACAAGAGGGGGTGGCGGCCCAGGCCGACCACCCCCTCGCCGCGTCTGGGGGCCTCAGGGATAGAGAACCTGCTCGGTGTCCGGGTCCACCCAGCGGATCTTGTCCGGGGGAAAGCGGAGCCAGATCTCCTGGTCGGCCTGGACCTGAAAGGAGGGGTGGGTGGCCACCTTGATGGTGTCCTGGCCGATGCGCACGGTGAGCAGGTTCTGGGAGCCCAGGGGCTCCACCACCAACACCCGGACCTTCAGCCCCTCCTCCACCGGCCGGTCGAAGACCTCCATGTTCTCCGCCCGGATCCCCAACAGGACCGGGCGCCCCACGTGGCCGCCCAGCAGCGGGATCATCTCCTCCTCCGGGCGCACGTGCAGGTGGCCCACCCGGACCGTGAGCACCCCATCCATCTGGGCCACCTGGCCGTGGATGAAGTTCATGGGCGGGTTGCCGATGAACCCCCCAACGAAGCGGTTCACCGGCCTGTCGTAGACCACGGTGGGGCGGTCGTACTGCTGGATCGTCCCATCCCGCATGACCGCGATGCGGTCGCCCATGCTCAGGGCCTCGATCTGGTCGTGGGTGACGTAGATGGTGGTCGCGCCGATCTCCCGCAACAGGCGCTTCAGCTCGGCCCGCATCTCCAGCCGCAGGAGCGCGTCCAGGTTGCTCAGGGGCTCGTCCATGAGCAACACCTTGGACTGCATGGCGATGGCCCGGGCCACGGCCACCCGCTGCCGCTGCCCCCCGCTCAGGTTGCTCGGGAAACGGTCCAACAGCTCCTCGATGTGGAGGAGCTCCGCGGCCTGACGCACCCGACGCTCCATCTCGGCCCGGTCCACCTTGTGCATCTTCAGCCCGAAGGCGATGTTGTCGTAGACCTTCATGTGGGGGAAGATGGCGTAGCTCTGGAAGACCATGGAGATGTTGCGGTCGCGAGGAGGCAGATAGGTCACGTCCCGCCCATCGATGAGGATGCGCCCCTCGTCGGCCATGCCCAGGCCCGCCACAGCCCGGAGGAGGGTGGTCTTGCCGCACCCGCTGGGCCCCAGCAGGACCACGAACTCCTGGTCCTGGACGGTCAGGGTCACGTCGTTGACCGCGACGAAGTCGCCGAAACGCTTGGTCACCCGCTCGATGCGAATCTCCGCCATGCTGCGCTCCTACTTGGTCACCTGTCCCCACATGTTGAACAGGTACCGCCGGATGAAGAAGATGAAGATCAGGGCCGGCACCATCATGAAGAAGCCCCCCGCGAACTGGTAGGCCTCGGAGGAGTTGGAGAGGGCGAAGAGGACCTGGGCCGGCAGGGTGCGGTTCTGGACGGTGAGGATGCTGGCCGCGAAGACCTCGTTCCAGGACATGACAAAGGTGAAGATGGCCGAGGCCGCGATGCCCGGCAGGACCAGGGGCAGGACCACATGGCGGAAGGCCTGGAAAGGAGTACAGCCGAAGACCATGGCCGCCTCCTCCAGCTCGTAGGGAATGCTGGCGAAGACGCTGCCGATGACCAGCACGGTGGTGGGCAGGGTCAGCGCGGTGTGCATGAGCCCCACCGCGTACACGGTGTCGAAGATGCCCGCCGCGATGAAGACCACCGCCAGGGGCACGGCCAGGATCACCACGGGGAAGGCCCGCACGGCCAGGATGGCCAGGCGGAAGAAGTCCCGCCCTGGAAAGAGAAACCGGGAGACGGCGTAGCCCGCGGGCGCGGCGATCAGGGTGGAGAGGACCAGGGTGAAGACCGCGACGACGATGCTGTTGATCACTCCCGGGATGATCCCCTCCGAGCGGAGGAAGAAGCCCATGGTGTCCAGGGAGAAGGGGATGAAGGGCAGCACGCTCTTCGGGTAGGCCCGCACGTAGTCCGGGGTGGTGAAGGCCATGGAGCCGATGAAGTAGATGGGCACCAGGTACCAGAGCGCGATGAGGACCCCCAGGACGTAGGTGAAGCCCCGACGGAGCTGCTGGCGGCGACGCATCCGGCGGTGCAGGGCCAGGACCTCGGGGTCCAGCTCCACCCGGGTGGGAGCGGTCTGGACGCTCATCCGGCCACCTCCTGATGGCTGCGGATCGTCCGCAGGTAGAAGAAGGCACTGATCATGGAGAGCACGAGGATGAAGCCCGCGTAGGCCGCGGCCACGTTCGGGTTGCGGAACTCCGTGTACTGGCGATAGACCTCGTTGGCCAGGACGGTGACCACGTCGCCGCCGCTGAGGGCGATGACCACCGCGAAGACCTGGAGGGCCAGGATGGTGCGGAGGATCAGGGCCACCTGGAGGCTGGGCCGGAGCAGGGGCAGGGTGATGTAGCGCACCCGTTGCCACAGATTGGCCCCGAACAGCTCCGCAGCCTCCAACACCTCGCCGGGGATGGCCTGGAGGCCGGAGACCACGATCACCATCACCAGGGAGGTGGCCCGCCACACCTCGGCCAGCCAGACGGCCACGATGATCCAGTACTTGGTCTCCGCGGAGAGGTAGGTGGTGGGCGCGTCGATGAGGCCGAACTGGTAGAGGACGCTGTTCAACAGGCCGTGCTGGGTGAAGATGGAGAACCAGAGGATGCCCACGGCCAGGTCCGACACCCCCAGGGGAATGGCGTAGATGTACAGGAGCAGATCGCTGCCCCTGAGCTGGGCCTGGATGACCAGGGCCATGACCACGGCCAGGACGAACTGGGTGGGGATGATCAGGACCATCAGCAGGAAGGTGTTGGTGACCGCGGGGCGGAAGAAGCGGTCGTTCCACATCTTCGCGAGGAACCGGGTGGTGAACTGGCCCGTGTCCCCTCGATCCACCCGGCCGCGGTTCTCGTCGCCGAAGACCTGGATGTAGCGGGAGGGGGCCCATCCCTCCACCGGCTCTCCCCCCTCGTCCAGGCCCCGCACCCGGTACCACACCTCCAGCACGGCCTGCTCCTGGATCGCCACCGGTGTCCGGGGCTCCAGGTAGCCCACCACCGGGCTCTGTTCCCTGGGCTCCCCATGGACCGCGGTGCGGGGATCCACGTCCTGGCCCAGCTTGATCCGCACCGTCCCCCGGAGGGGTGAGCCGTCCGGGGCACGCTCCCGGACCCGGATCCGGCGCTCCGGGACCCATCCTGCCACGGGTCCACCGTCCGCGTCCTCCGCGCGCACGTAGAACCAGATCTCGGTAAGGGCGTTCTCGCCCAGTTCCGCGCCGGGCTCCAACCGATTGCTCTGTTGGCCCTGGATCTCCAGGTGGGTGCCCTGGGGCAGGTGTCCCACCTTCGGCGCGTCCCGAGAGGCCTCTGCCCGCAGGGTCAACAGGGCCTCGTCGTCGTAGATCGCCAGGATCAGCCCCTGGGCCATGGGCCAGGCGAAGAAGAGGGCCAGGTAGATGAAGGTGGGGGCGATGAGGATGTAGGGCGCCCACCGGATCCGGCGGCGGCGCGGAGCAGGTGGAGCAGACGGGGTGGGTTCCATGGTGTTCCTCGAAGGACCGGAAGGAACGGCAGGGCGGACGGCCGGAGCGCTGGAGGTGCGCGCCCCGGCCGTCCATCGTGCGGGGATGGAATATCACCCAGGGCAGCAGCGTGGCATCACTGCACCTGGCACGGCCCCTCGCTGGGCGGGTCCGGGGCCCAGCAGGGCGCACCGGTCTCGTCCATCAGGGCCTGGAGGTTGGCTCCCTCCTCGTCCAACACCGTGCGGATGTCCTGGCCTTCCAGCACCACCCGGTCGAACGCGTTGCGGAAGATCTGGTTGATCTCGCCGCCCCGCTCGCCCAGGCCCACCGGCAGGAGGGCGGGCAGCGCGTCCGGCGCGCTGGCCTGGGCCGTGACCGCGTCGGCCTCCAGCGCGACGCCCGGCGGCAGATCGGAGAAGTCCACGCCGCCCACCACCGGGAAGAAGCCCAGGTCCCGCAGGACCTGTCCCTGGGTCTCCGGCCGGGTCAGGAAGTCGATGAGCTGGGCCGCGCCGTCGGGGTTCGGGGCGTTCCGGGGCATGCCCAGGCCCACGATGACGGGCATGAAGCCCCGGCCCTTGGGCCCGGCCGGTGCGGGGAAGGCCACGAACTCATCCGGCTTGGTGTTGAAGGCCTCGATGAGCCGGGCCGTGTGGTCGAAGGCCACCCAGACCTCGCCGGAGAGGAGGGGTTCCTGCATGAACTCGTAGTTGATGGACTGGGGATGGATGGTGGGCCACAGCACGTCCCGGGCCCAGGCCAGCATCTCCTCGGCCTCGGGGCTCTTGAAGGTGGTCACCATGCCCCCGGTGAAGGATGGCCACAGGTAGCCCTCCAGGAAGCGGTGGAAGAGGCCGGCATGGGGCAGGCCACACCGGGGCTGTCCCGTCTGGTCCAGCAGGTTCTGGCACCACTGGGCGAACTGGTCCCAGGTCAGCGCGTTGAGGTCCGCGCCCTCGGGCAGGTAGTCCAGGGCCTGTCGGTGCGCGGCCATGATGTAGGTGGCCTGCATCCAGGGCACGTAGTAGACGAAGTCCTCCGCGCCCAGGCGGGCCGTCTCCAGGAAGGCCGGCGCGAACTCCCGATCCGCGGAGAGGTCCTCCACCAGGTCGATCAGGTTGGCCATCACCTCCTCCCGAGCCAGGGGCGGGAAGGTGCCGTGGAGGGCGCCGACCACGTCGATGGGCCCCGCTTCCTGGCCCTTGCTCGCGATGAGCTGGTCGATCAGGGGGCCTTCCTCCACCGCGGTGAAGTCAAAGCCGCCCTGGGCCAGGATGGCCCGGAACTTGGCCTGCTCCTCCACCGGGGCAAACTGGGTGGAGAAGAAGACCACCTCGCTGGGGGCCGCCTCCTCGGCCGGCGCGGCCTCCTCCTCCATGGGGGCCGCCTCTTCCATGGGCGCGGCCTCCTCGGCCTGGGGAGGGGCTGGAGGTGCACACGCGCTGAGGAGCAGAAGCCCCACGACGAGCAGGGCAATGAGCTTCATCGCTCGGGTCATTGGTCCACCTCCTTGATATGGATATGGTGGTGTAATATGGTGGTATGGATGGACACCTCGTTTGGTATGCGGCAGAGGATGCCATGCAAGGATGGGCCACATCCCAGGAGGTCGACATGGAAATTCGGACACGGCCCGCGGTCCAGCTTGTCCATACCATAGCAGACCGGCAGGGGATCTGTCAAGAAAATCTGTTGAAAAGGGCCCTGCCCAGGCTGTCCACCGACCTCTCCCGGGCCGAACGGCCCACCGAGGGTCCGGTGGCCCCTGGGCCACGGCCAGGGCACGGCCGCCCCTTCCAGGGCGCCAGGGAAACCAGGGAGGGGGAGGAAGGCCCCAGGGAGCTCTCGTCCGAGACGTCGCACCGATAGACGACCAGCTCCCCGCTGTACTCGGGCCGGGCGAACCGCCGAAGGGGGGTACACCGGGACGCCACGAACTCCTGCATCAGCCGGGGGAACCCGTTGGGATCCAACACCAGGAACTCCGGCCGATAGGTCCGCACGGCCCACAGGGCCGTGTCCTCGTAGGTGCTCTCCCGCCCCATCTGTCGGGCCACCTCGGGTTGGATGAGGCCGGCGAAGTCCACCATGGGGCGTTGGGCGTAGTACCCGATGATGCCCACCTCCAGGGTGCCCACCCGAGCCCCCGGGGGCGTGTGCTCGGCCAGCCATCTCCCCACGTCCCGGTAGATGCGGGCCCGGGGATCCGGGTGGCGGTAGAGGTAGCGGATCCCGGTCAGTTGGGGCACCAGAAGAAGCCCGGCCAGCACCCAACGCCACCAGGGGTGACGCCGAAGCCCCGGCAGCGCCCGAGAGCCCAGCTCCTCCAGGGCCTGGCCGCCCAGGCCCACCAGGGCCAGGAACACGGGCGTGAAAGGGGCATAGTACCAGAAATAACGGCTCACCCCCAGGAGAGTGTACCCGATGAAATAGGCGCTTCCCCAGGCCACGAGCAGCAGCCAGGGCCGGGCCCGGACCATCGCGTAGCCCAGCCCCAACACCAGGAGCAGGCCATAGGGGAGGTACAGGGGCTGGCGCGCGTAGTTGACCACCATGCGGACAAACCCCTCCAGGAAGGAGTCGCTGATGGCCATCTGGGCCTGGAACCGCTTGGCCGCCAGGGTCGCGGGAAAGGGGGAACCGAAGTATCCCCATGCGAAGAGGAACCAGGGCAGGGTGGTCAGGAGGAAGAGCCCCAGGGGACGCCAGGGGACACGCCGATGTTTCCCCAGAAAGGCCAGGGCCAGCACGCCCCCCACCAGGATCCCGTCGCCCCGGGTGAGGGTAGCCAGCCCGGCCAACACCGCGGCCCCCCTGTAGCGCCCCCGGGCGTACAGGGCCAGGGCCCCCAGCACCCACATGAGGTAGAAACCGGTCTCCGCGCCCAGGGTCCCCAACATCAGGGGAGAGAGGGGATACAGGAGAGCGGCCAGGGCCCCGGCCGTGGGAGTCCGCCAGCATCGGCCCAGGAGGTACAGGGCCAGCCCCCCCAGCCCCAGGCTGACGGCACCCACCAGGACGCTCAGGCGAGGGAGATCGGGCCAGAGAAGGCCCAGAAGGGCCAGGAGAAGGGTGTAGAGGGGGGTGGTGGTGCTCAGGACCCGCAGCCCTGGATTGTAGACGAAGCCCAGCCCGGCCTGGAGGTTGGCCGCGTAGCGGAAGGTGATGAAGGGATCGTCGTAGGCCCAGTCGCGGAAGAGCACGAAGAGCAGGGCGGCCACGCCGGCCAGGAGCAGGAGCCAGCGGGCAGGCAGCCACCTCTCTGCATCTCCTCCGGGCGAAAGGGCCGACGGAGTGCCCACGTCGCGCGCCTCCCTCACGGCGCCGACCGGGCCAACAGCTTGATCAGGGCCTGGCGGGCCCCCTGGTCCTCGGGATCGATGGCCAACACCTGCTGGTAGAGCTCGATGGCCTCCTCCACCCGCCCCTCCGCCGCGTACAGGTCCGCCAGTGCCCGGTAGGCCGGCTGGATCTCCGGCCGCAGCTCGATGGCACGGCGCAGCAGGGCCTCCGCCTCCTCGGTCCGGCCCATCTGTTGCAGGACCGAGGCCTGGTGGATCCGGGCCCAGTAGTGGTCGGGCCGCAGCTCCAGGAACGCGGCAAAGGCCGCCCGGGCCTCCTCCCATCGCTTCAGGTTCCTCAGGGCCAGGCCGTAGCCGTAGAGGGCCACCCCCCGCTGGTCTGGACCGGTGAACTGGTCCCAGGCCAGCGCCTCCGCGTAGGCCTGGGCCGCCTCCTCCCAGGCCTGGGCCTGGCGGTGGATCTGGCCCAGGGCCAGGAGCAGGGTGCTGGGTGTCACTTCCTGGCCCTGGGGAGCCTCCACCCCTCGACGCAGCGCATCGATAGCCTCCGCGTAGCGCCCCTGCTCGTGCAGCACGAGCCCCAGCTCATACCACATGTCCCGGAAGGTGGGCCAGGCCAGGACACCGGCTCGAAAGGCCGCCTCGGCCCGATCCCACTGCTCCAGGGCCTTGTAGACCAGGCCCTGACGGTAGGCCACGGCCCCCTCCATCCGGGGCTCGCTCCGTACGGCCCGTTCGTACCAGCGCAGAGCCTCCTCGTAGCGTTTGGCCTGGCGGGCCTCGTCTCCCCGCCACACGATGGCCTCCCCGGTGAAACCACCGTCCAGCCAGGCCTGCCGCATGCGGACCTGGGGCACCTGCAGGGCATAGCGTGCCGCCTCCGGAGTGGTCAGGGCCACGTCCCCCCAGCCATACCAGTCCCCGGTGGTGTCGCCGGACAGCCCCGGTCCGGTGCCCAGGACCAACACCACCTCCTGCCCGGCCCAGGGCGAGAGATCGGCCCAGCCCGGCACCCATCCCTCCACAGCCTCTGCCCGATCCATCCAGTGCTCGAAGAGCATCTGGGGCCTGCCCACCCGAGGTTCCACCCACACCTGGAAGGTGGCGCCGTCGCTGCCCCAGGGGGCGGCCACCGGGTCGAGCCCCAGGACAAAGCGCAGGGCCGTCTGCGCCGCGGGCACCCGCAGGCGGAGCCGGGCCTTGGCCGGCGGATGGAGGAAGAAGGTGGGATATTCCACTGCCACCGAGTCCCCAAGCCCCGCATAGGGGAGGCGAAAGGCGGCGCGCCCCGCGTAGCAGCGGCTGGGCTCGTCGGCCTCCCCACAGAAGGGCGTGTCGATGGGAACGGGCGGTGTCTCCAGGGCGGCCTCGGCGGCCAGACGATCCGTCAGGGGGACGGTCGGCGCAGACCGGATCGCGCGCACCATCTGCTCGTAGGCCAGGCCGGTCTCCCAGGCCATCATGGGGTGTTCCGGCGCCCGCTGTCGGGCCCGTTCCAGGGCCGCGGCGGCCTCAGACCAGTTCCCCAGGGCCATCTGGACCCGGCCCATCAGGCGGTACGCGTGGGGATGGCCTGGTCGCCAGCGGACCGCGCGCGCCAGCGCGTCCAGGGCCTCCTCCAGGGCCATCCCATCCGTGGCCACCGGCAACGTGTCCACATATCGAGGATCCGGCCAGGCCAGCCCCCGGTCCAGGAGCCGACCGGCCTGCTCCACGTGGTAGGCCCACAGGAGCCAGGGAGAGGCCCACCACGCTCCTCCCCCCAGGGCCAGCAGGAACACCACAAGAACCACCCGCCATCCAGATACCGCCCGCACCAGGCCTCCAGGCCGAGGCGGCCTCTGGGCCCCGGTCGCCGCCCCCTCGATCAGCTCGGAGCCAGCCCGGTTGCAGACCTTGCCCTCGGCGGCCTGAACCGTCGAGGGCAGCACAGGGGGCGATCCAGCACCCATCTTCCGATCTCGCCGTCTCTCTGGATAGACCATCGCTCTGTCCCGTATCCCAGGCCCCCCGGCCCCTTGTGCCCGCCGCGTTCGAAGCGCCCCTCTCAGGAGGGATAGAACACGGCCACCATCCGCGCCAGAGAGGCCACGTTCAGCACCACCATCCCCAGCAACAGCCCGCCCAGGACCCACCACGGCCATCGCTGCCGAGGCCCCACCGTCCACCCGGCCACCAGGGCCAGGACGCTGGGGACAATGGAGGGGTAGACGTAGCGGGCCACGGGAATGAAGGGCTTTTCCTCCCAGGGGTACAGGGGCAGGGGACGCAACAGAGCCACCCCCCAGGAGATCCCGGCTGCCAGCCCCAGGAAGAGCAGGGCCCAACGGAGCTGGGCGGAGTAGCGGGCACCGCGAACGGCCAGACGTACCAGAGCGCCCACCAGGCCCACCCCGGTCAGGAGGGTGAGCACCGTGTACCACCAGGGATCCAGGGTCAGGCCGCCCCAGCGAAAGACGGCCCAGAAGGAGTGGAGAAGCCGCCGGGCGGCCAGGGGATAGACCCATCCGGTCCGTTCCCAGTCCAGGGCCGCACCCACCAGGTGGAAGACACTGGCCGGCAGGAAGAGGAGCCGCCACTCCAGCCAGCGCACCAGGGCGGGGCGAAGCCATGGCCACCCCTGCTCCACCGAGGGATTGCGGATCCCGTTCACGAAGGGCTCACCGCCCCACACGCCGGTCTGTCCATCGGGCCCGTCGAAGCGAGGGGGCTCGTCCAGGGGCCGTTCGCCCAAGGCCAGGACCAGGCCATCGTAGTAGACCACGGCCGGCTCGGCCAGGCTGCGGTCCAGGAGCGGACGCAGGGTCACAGCGAACCAGGGTATGTCCTGGGGGATCGAGACGGTGACCGCGACGAAGGTGGGCGTGGTGCCCACCTCCACGGAGCGCCACTGGCCCGCGAGCTCCGGAGAGCGGACAGACAGGGCCTGCGAGGCCCAGATCCAGGCCCCCAGGGTCACGGTCTGTCCCCGCAGCGCGTCCATCTGCTCCGGCAGCAGGAAATGGAGCACCCGGCGGCCGGGGTCATCCCCCCGCACCTCCAGCGCCAGCGCATGTTCCCCCAAGGGGGCCGCCTCCACCTCCTGGCGGAGGGGCAGCAACTGGTCCGTGTCCCGGTACCAGTAGGCCGCGTCTCCCCAACCGAAGGCAGCGACCAGGGCCACCACACCCACACCCAGGAGGCCCATCAGCCGGGGCAGGCTCCACCCCCGCCGGAGGAAGAGGGCCACCCCCAGAAACCCCAACAGCGGCACCGCGATGGCCGCGGTGTTCTTCGTCAGCACCGAAGCGACGGTGGCCCCCAGGATCCACAGCAGACGCCCGATGCTGAACCCCCGGACCAACCAGCGCACCCCCCCCCACAGGAAGAAGGTGAACACCACCACGGCTCCCACATCGTTGTTGATGGCCGTCATCAGGTCCACGAACGCGGGCAGCAGCGCCAGCATCCCGGGCACCGCGATCCGCAGGGGATGGCCGCCGGGCACCAGCTCGGCCACCAGACGATAGGCCATCCAGACGGTGAGCAGATAGAGGGCCCACGAGGCCAGCCGGGCCGCGTAGAGCTGGGTCACGGTATCCGCGTAGCGGACCAGGTACATGGCCGGTGCGGCCAGGAAGTAGTAGAGGGGCGGATCGTGGGTCTGGGGCATGGGAAGCCAGATCCGGCCCGCGTCCGAGAGGAGCGGCGGCGGGGGACCTACGCCCACGTAGAAGTCGCGGGCCACCATGGAGCTGACCACGTCCCGCTCCATGGCCAGATCGTACTCCTCGCGGGGGTGGGGCACCTTCCACCGATCCGCCACCAGCCAGACGTACTCGAAATGGCCCGGCTCGTCGTAGTGTTGCCAGGGGGGTACCAGGAAGACGTGGATCAGCCCGTTCACCAGGGCCACCGCCAGCACCGCCCACAGGAGACGACGCATCCATCGGGGCTCTTCCATGGCCGAGCTCCGCCCATCCCCGAGGGGACGGGCGAACGGAGTTCCCGCACCGGGGAAGGGAGCTCGTTGCCGACCATCGGCGGTCAAGGACGGGATGGACATGTCGGCTGTCAAGGACAGATGGTCAAGCCGGTTTCGGAATGGGTGGGCTCGCGCCCGATGGACAGAGCCGGGGAATGGGCCTGGCCCCATGTGGGCCGACAGCCCGGACATGGAGCCCGGCCGCTCCTGGAGGGCAGCCCATGGTCCCCCATTGTACGCCAAGCAGATCCCGGTGGGCAAACTGAAGCTCCGGGCAGGCAGGAATGGAACCCCACCCAGAGGGAGGAACCGCCATGGGGAAGACGTCTGGGAAGCCCATAGGGGGGCGGTGCGAAGACGATGTCCGGGAGGAAGGGTCGGGCCTGCGGTCTGGTTGAACGGATCACCGCCTGGTGGATGGGGGCCCACCGCGGAGGCGTCGGGGAGGGAGAAGGTAGCCCCGGAGGGAGACAGACTTCCCCTATTCGGGGCTACCGAGGGAAAAGGTCGAGGCAGGCAGAGAGCACGGGGGAGCCCGGCTCGGCTCTTCCCCGTGTGTGGCGGTCCCGCTCAGGCGGGCGTGGGCCCCCGGTGAGCTGCCGGCCGGGACACCCGGATCAGGGTCCGGTGCTCTCCACGATCACCGGCTCGAACCCCACGGATATCGTGTTGCCCTGGACCTGGGCGGTGATGGGCTCGCCCCGATAGTTGTACACCGCGGCCACGCCCGAGGGCAGGGCCACCGGGGTGGTCATGCCGTCGTTGCGCCAGTAGACCGTGAGCCGGGTGCCCCCCCGCTGGAAGGCATAGCCCTCCACGCCGTTCCGGGACACTTCGCCCACGTAGCGGGCGCCCCGGAACCGGGACACCAGGAAGCGCAGGGTGCGGTAGGCCGGCCGGGGCTTCTGGTCCGCGTCCAGCAGGCCCCCTTCCCGCCAGCCCGGACCGTTGAGGGTGTACCAGGTGATGCCCTTGAGCCCGGCGGCCCAGCCCCGCATGAACAGCCGCACCGCGTAGTTGGCCTGGTCCTGGTGGAACAGCTCCTTGAAGGCCCCGCCCTCGTTGCAGTCTGGGGTGGTGGGATGACACAGCAGCCCCCCCTCGTTCATGAACACCGGCTTGTCCACCCCGTAGCGGCCCATGACCTCCCGCAGGAAGTCCAGCTTGCCCAACAGGATCCCACCCCGGTGTCTCCAGGCGAAGTGGTTCAAGTCCCAATCCACGGGCTCCCCACGCCGGAACCAATGGGGGTAGGCGTGGTAGGCCAGGATGTCGAAGTACGCTCCTCCGCCGGCCCGGAGAGCCCCCTCCAGGAAACGGGCCGGGGCGCAGTCCTTGCCCTGGGGCGGCCGCGTCGGATCGCAGTCCAGCAGCAGGCCGCCGAACACCACCTGGGCCGTGGGGTTCGCGGCCTTGACGGCCGGGTAGACCGCCTTCAGGAGGGCCGCGTACTCCCCGCCGCCGTAGTAGGGATCCTCGGCGTCGCCCAGGCAGCCGTATCCCCCCTCGGGCGGGACGAGCTGGTAGGCCGCGTCCGGCTCGTTCCAGATCTCCCAGTAGCGCACGTTGTACGGGGGACCGCTGTATCGCCGCACCAGGGCCGCCATGAAGGCGGCGAAGTCGTCCAGGGCCTCCTCCTTGATGGGGCCGCACGGATATCCCGGAACCTTCTGGGCCCAGGGAGGAGTCCACTTCACCGGGACAATGGGCACCAGGCCGTTGGCCGAAGCCAGGCGCAGATCTTCCTCCAGGCGTTCCAGGGCATCCCAATTGTAGGTGCCCGGCTGGGGTTCGACCGCAGACCACAACGCCGCCCCGACCCGGATCCAGCTCGAGGCCAGCCCAGGCATGGCCTCGGCCACTGCAGGGACCTTGCCCGCGGAGACCTCCACACCGAAGATGGTGGGCTGGGGCGGATAGTTGCGCATCACCAGGGGCATGTAGAGGGACGCAGGAGCTGCATGGTCGTCGTTCGGCTCGGCAGCCTGGAGATCCCTCCCCGGAACGCGGAGGACCCAAGCCGCGATCCCCAACAGGACCAACATGCCCACGGACAGGGCCAGGTGGGCACGGCCACGTGGTGAGGCCAGTGCTCTCTCTCCCAACATCATCTCCTCCCTTTCGTGGTAGAGGTGGACATCCGACAACACCTCCCTCGGGCCAACGAGCTCCGAAGCGTCCTGGAGCCTGGCCCTGTCCAAACGGCCATTCCTGGACGGCGGTTCCCTCCATCTCGGCCCGCCCCGGGGCCCCTGAGCCCGGACCTCGGCCCCGGTGTGTCCACGTCCGAACCGTCCGGGGGCGAGGGGCACGGCCTGGGCGGCCGGGAGCCCACGGGCTCGGATCCGCGGAAGTCCCCCTCCCCGGCCGGCAGGCCTGCGCGCTTTTGCCCCCCCTTCAGCACGTGATATGATCCCCGAGAAGCGCGCCCCGGGACTCCCCGGGAAACCCTCTTCGAGACCGTACGGGAGCAGCCACCTTGGCATCCATGACAGATCGAGGCCCCCTCTCCGCCGTCCGCCCCCTATGGGACACGCCCTTTGTCGTCGACGGCCTCCTTCTCCTGCTGGCTGCCCCTGCGCTCTACTTCCCGGGCCTCTTCCCGGCCTGGGCCGTGCCCGGGAGCCTGCTCCTCCTGGCCCTGGGATGGCTCTGGCGGCGCGCCTCCCTGGGATACTTCCTCCAGCGCACGCCCATGGACTGGCCCCTCTTCCTCCTCTTCGGGGTCATGCTGCCCGTGTCCCTGTGGGCATCGCCTCCTCCCCTGCGGCAGGAGCTCTCCCTGCCCCGGGCCTACATCCTGGTGTGGAATCTCTGTCTCTTCTGGACGGTGGCCACCCACAGCCGGCGGCGCGTGGAGCTGTTCCACCTGGCCGTGGCCGGGCTGGTGGTCGGCAGCATGGCGATTGCCGGGGTGAGCCTGGTGGGCACCCAGTGGCCGCGCAAGATCCCCCTGCTGGGGAGCTTCGTCGCGCTCCTGCCCTCCCGGGTGCTCAGCCTTCCCGGCGCGGAGGCGGGCATCAACGCGAACCAGGTG